>JGI24806J26614_1000613_pt1 | contig 11528 bp, 8 predicted proteins | sample Kansoi200umMDA_FD_26614 | JGI IMG/M metagenome (IMG submission 26614)
TCCCGTTACTCGATTGTGATTACAGGTTATACCTTAATGTATAAACAAAAAAACTTGTCAATTACAAGTATGAAAAAGAAAATCTTACCCTTTTACCTTCTTCCGTCATTAGTGGAGGTATTATAACGAATAGTATCAAAACTCCATGGGTTAACGGTCTGAGCCTGGTAAAGGCCATAACCTGCACCCTCATTTTCATAACTTTCACAATATTGAATTACGCAGCCATGGGTCCCCTGGTCAAGGTCAAAGCCGCCGCCATCCCTTTTCCCTGGTCCGCCTAAATTGTGATGACTGGAACAATTTTGAATGGTCACAAACCTGGAATCTCCTAAAAAAATACCAACTGGTCCGGCATTAGTCGATCCATTTTCTTTGCCATTAGCATAAGCTTCGCAGTGTTCCACCAGGCCTCCAACTGTACCAGATACAAGGATACCGGCACCCGTCCATTCCAATGTGTAATCTAAGCGCCCATAATTATTGTAAGCCTTGGTGTACCCCACATACACATCCGCGTTACTAAACCTGGTAGATTGTGTGAGACTATTATGGGAACCATTAATTTGAAAACCGCCGGTTCCGTTATCATGCAAAAGACAATTGGTAACAGACACATGATGAAAGCCAAAATTAGCAGAAGCATTACTCATCAGGATGCCCCATCCACCATAACCTTGGGATTCTACATTGTCAATAATCACATTATCAATGTCGGTAGTAGCAATAGAATCAATGTATATATCAATACCATTCGTGAAGGCACTTGTTATTTTATAACCACTTCCCAAAAAACTTAAATTGCTTATAGTAATATTTCCGCTATTTATGAAAAGACCTTCTTCGGTGGCGCTGCTAATGGTGGCTCTACCAGTTCCGTAGGAAGTTAATGTTATTGGATTACCAGGAACACCATTTCCAAAAGTTGAGTTATAGATAGCTCCGTTAAAAGTGGCACCACCTTCAAATGAAATGATATCGCCCTGTAAGAAATTAAAAGTGTTAACCTTATTAATCGTTCTCCATGCCTGGGCCACAGTAAGACCGCTACTGGCATCGTTACCAGAAGAACTTACATAATAAGTATTTGCCTGGGCGAAGTTTACGATGAGTAGAAGGTAAAAGGGTAAGATTTTCTTTTTCATACTTGTAATTGACAAGTTTTTTTGTTTATACATTAAGGTATAACCTGTAATCACAATCGAGTAACGGGAAAAGGTATAGTAGTGTTTTGGTTCATAAGGTAAGCAGTAATCGGCTGGGCGATTTTACATATAAATATACAAATTAAAAGAGCCGCTTTAATGGTTTACCAGGTTATTGGTGACTAATATGGCCAGGGCGGAAAATTCCCTGTTGATTGTATTAGTTTAAAAGGGTCTTAAATTAAATAATAAATGTAGCCAAAGAATTTGTTTGCCCCGCAATTTGATTTAACTGATGAAGGCATGGGTTGAAAACATAATTAAGATAGCACCGGCAAACGGGTTAGTTGGCCCTGACTCAATGTTAGGATCCTCATGGCGTTTCCTGCAATATTAATCCTATATCATGGCAGGATTGAATGCACTATGATTGAATAAAGAAGATGAAATGCCATAGTCTTTACACCAGGCAGAAGGAGTTAGTGGTTTCTAAAGGCTAGCTGATTAATATATATATGTGCCTGTTTTTCGCATCGAAAAAATCTCAATTAGTGGAAAGGCTCCCCAGAATTATAAAGTTCTTTCCTTGCTGAACGGTTATTTTTCCACCCGGTAAAATGGTTTGTGGCACATTTAGTATGCATGAGCCATTTGATGCTGGCGCAATAATTATTTCTGATCCTGAAGGAAGGCTGGAAGGCGGTATTAGGTTTCCACTCCAGTTAGCCGCTATATTCCAGTTACCATCGCCAGTGAATGTATAAATAACAGGAAGGATCTTTTTAAGTGTCAAAACTCTCGACACACTCAAAGCGCCACAATAAGAAAGATTTTGGACAGACATACTGCCACTGTTAAATGTGCTGGCAAATTTTACAACCAGGGTATCGGTTCCCTGGCCGGACTGAATAGTTACCCCGGAAGGCACTGTCCAGTTAGACCTTAAAATGCCAAAAATGCTTTTGGCGGAGAGGTAGTATTTTGCCGTATCACCGGATTGAATATAAGAATAAGGGTTAGTTGGCCCAATGATGCTGACAGGAGCCGCAACTGTAATTGGACAGGTTATAAAGTTGGTTTTATTGCCCGTGGAATCAAAGCGGTAAAAGGCGCTGTCATTCCAATTATAATTACTAAGCGCTGGCGACCCGGCAGATGGACGGTAATCACCGGCAAATACATTATTGTCCGTAACAGTATATGGTGAAATAAGGATACCGGAAGTGGCAATTAAAGAATCGTTTTTATTATCGCCAAACCATTTACTCATATTCCAGTCCGTGTTTTTTTCCAATACGCTACCTGCCTGGTTACCCGCTACCAGGTTATTCTTAAATACCAGGTTCCCGGGAGATTTGTTGGCTAAGGGTGAAATATAGGTACCTGAAGCAAGGGCGGTGCAGGAATCTCCGTCCACAAATACACCTGTTGGGTAATCCATCAGGATACTGTTTAGCATTCTAAGGCGGGCGCTGTTACTAAAACGAACAGTTCTTCTGAATCCTCCCGATATCGCTGCATCCGGGTTACCTCTTAATGGTCCAATCTCGGTCATATTGCAGAAAAGAGCAGCTGTAAATGGCGTTGCCGAAGATCCATCCACGTCATTGCCTGACTCAAATCCTTCAGAAGCAGAGCCTGGTGTATTATCTGCCACGTCAGGATCTCTTAATCCGAGGCAAAATTGAACCGCCCCGTTATAACCATTTCTCGCATCCCAGTTATCATCCAAACTTTTATAAGCAACCAAATATTTACAGTTTACAGATCCGCCAGCCCACTCAAATGCATCATCGTTTGAATAGGAAACTTGTATGTGGTCGATAGTTGTGCCCCGACCAACGGCACCCAGCGTTAAGCCATTTATCTGCTCGTTAAAACCGGCATATTCAATGCGTATATATTGAAGCACACCGGAATTGTCATCGTCGTCAGGCATAACACCACCACCAAATTGGGTATCTGGCCCGGCATCAAGTCCCTGGATATAATTCTCGCCACCGGATCCGTTGTAATGGGCTTTACCCAAAATTATCAGCCCAGCCCAATCGCCAGCAGATCTTGCACCTATGGGTTGATTAGAAGTAAATACGATCGGTTTGCTGGATGTACCCAGCGCAAAAATTTTGGATCCTTTTGTAATAATTAATGAACTGTTTGGAGTCGCGTTATCACCCCGTAAAATGCATCCGGGCCGGATAGTAAGTTCAGCACCGTTTTTTACAAAAACCAGTCCCCTAATCAAATATTTTTTTGTACCCGATAAAGTTGTATTGCTGGTTATTGGCGTTTGAATAATTGAATCTGTAACTGGATACACAATGTTTTGAGGATTATAATTGGTCCAGCCATCCGACCACATCGCAGTGGGGGCAGGGGCAAAAGCGCCCCGATAAGTTACAGGTGAAATAAAGGGTGCCTGTGGTTGTATAGTGCAGGGGAAACTGCTGTTAGTTACAGAAGCACCGGTCGGTATTTGCGGGCTACTGTTATAATTGAGATAAGAAGCGGGGGGCTCGAGGCAAAAAATGTTATCACTAATAAATGCGTTATACAAATAGGAGCTTATAAAGATTAATCCGTACCCTGGCTTATTCATATTAACCTGATTGCCGTATACCTGGGCATCCGTTACTTTATACTTGGCGCCAGCACCCCAAAAAGTGATCGCACCATACAAATAGCTACTTCTTCCATCGTTAGTAGAAGTATTGTAGCGAATAGTATCAAAGGCCCATGGATTAACGGTCGGAGCCTGGTAAAGGCCATATCCTGCGCCCTGGTTTTCATAGCTTTCACAATATTGAATTACACACCCGTAACTACCCTGGTCAAGGTCGAAGCCGCCTCCATCGTGTTTTGACGGACCTCCTGAATTGTGGTGACTTGAACAATGCTGAATAGTCACGTATTTCGAATCACCTAAAAAAATACCAACGGGGCCCGCAGAAGGAGAACCATTTTCTTTACCGTTAGCATAAGCTTCACAGTATTCAACCAGCCCGTTAACAGTACCAGACACAAGGATCCCAGCGCCCGTCCATTCCAGGTCATACTCTGCGCGCCCATAATTATTGTAAGCCTTGGTATACCCCACATACACATCCGAATTACTAAACCTGGTAGATTGTGTGGTTTTATCAAGCGAACCATTTATTTGAAAACCACCGGTTCCATTATCATGTAAAAGACAGTTGGTAACAGATACATGATGAAAGCCAAAACCGTCCGAGGCATTACTCATCAGGATGCCCCACCCGCCATAGCCCACCGCTTCCACACTGTCTATTTTAATGTTATCAATGTCGGTACTACCAGTAGAATCAATGTATATATCAATGCCGTTTGTGAAAGCACTTGTTATCTTATATCCACTTCCCAAAAATTTTAAATTACTGATGGTAAAATTTCCTCTATTAAGAAAGAATCCTTCCTCCAGGCCACTGCTGATAGTGGCTTTACCGGTGCCGTAGGAGGTTAGCGTTATTGGGTTGCCGGGTACGCCATTGCCAAACGAGGGATTATAAATGGCACCATTGAAAATAGTCCCCCCTTCCAGCATGATGACATCACCCGCCGAGAAATTAAAAGTATTTAACTGGTGGATCGTAGCCCACGCCTGGTCAACTGTTAAACCATTGTTGGCATCATTTCCTGCGGCACTAAAATAATAAGTGTTGGCATGAACAGACAATGCGATAGCGCTAATACAGATGGATAAAATTATTTTTCTCATAGAATATTTGGAAGCTTACTGCGTACACCAACCCGGAAATCTTCGTCCCCGGCGATATTAAAAAAATACCAGCACTTATATATTACCATAACCAACTTTTTTTGAAACGCTTAATAGCAGGCTGACCGTTTTCAAACCCTGGGTTTTCTTAGGAAACAATTAAGTCTTTTTGTAAAATGGTAAAATTTTTAAAGATACCTGCAAATACTGTGCAAGGGTTCTTCTCAATAGAAAATCAATAGGGCAACATTTCAATATCAATGGTTTACTACCAGTTGAAGCTAATATTTTACCTGGGATACGGGGCAATAAAGTGATGGTCCCGTTGCATTAAAACCAACAAAGTGAGCCTTCTTTTTGAATTTAACCAGTTATTTCATTGGCTTTGCTGAGCTCATTTTCGATTCCGCGCAATTTGTCTTCGCAAAAGCGGATGAGTTCTTTTGCTTCTTTTACTTTTTCAGCAAGCTCGTCCAGCGGGATTGTTTCGCTTTCTATCAGGCGAATAATTTTTTCAAGTTCGGTATAGGCCGTATCAAAAGTCAGGTTGATCATCGGGGTGTATTTTCGTAATAATGCTCTCAAAGGAGCGGGTTTTTAAAATGGTTTTAACCTGTTGATTTGTCTTTAAAAGCGAAACATCGGTGATCACTTTATCATTGGCAGTAATCATGGCAAAGCCCCTGTTTAATATGGTCTGCGGGCTAAGCTGGTGCAGCAATCTTACACTGGAATTTAATCTTTCTCTTTTTTTAACCAGGTATTGCGATGAATATTTTTGCAACGATTCTTCTGTTTGGAGGAGCTTTATTTTTTGCTGCGCAATTTGGCGGACAACAATTGTATCCAATTTTATTTTCCAATCTGCGAGCTTTAGTTTTCTTGCTTCAATTTTTTGCGGGAGGATAATGTCAATTTTTTCTTTCCAGCGGTTTAACTGGTTTTGCTTTTCAAGCAAAATGGCATCCACGGCATCTTCCAGTTTCTCCGCCAATACCTGTATTTCATTTTCAAACCTGAAATTAATATCGGTAAGGGCTGCGGCAACTTTTGTGGGTGTTTTTAATTGCCTTGCCATCAGGTCGGCAATGCTGGTATTACGGTCGTGGCCAATCCCGGTAAAAACCGGGATGGTAAATAATGCTATTTGCCGGGAAAGATCATAATTGTCAAATGATTTAAAATCAGTTTGCGAACCACCTCCGCGAACAATTACTACGGCATCAAAATCAGAAGAACGATAATAAATTTCATGTAATTGTTCCAGCATTAAAGCTGCAGCACGATCGCCCTGCAGTTGGGTCAGGAATTCCGTGATTTTAAAATGATAACCATATACATTGCCTGAAAGCTCCTGCTTAAAATCGCGTTGTCCATCGCTGTTTGGTGCGGTGATGAGTGCTATCCGTTGTACGACAGCCGGCAGTTTTAGTTGTTTGTTAAAAGTCACATATTCATCATCTATTAAACGGATGGTGGTTGGATTCTCTTTTAACAAGCGGTCCAGTGTTTGCTGCCGTTCCATTTCGATTTTGCCCAATGCAAAGCTGGTATCAATTTCCAGCACTTCGAGCTTAAGGCCATACCGCGGGTGAAATTTTACTTGTACCCTGCATGAGATCTCAATGCCATCCTTAAACAGTTGCCGTGTAGTTTTTTCGAATTGTATGATTTGCTGGTAACCATTTGCCCAAAAAACGCCCTGCATTTCAGTGGCTATCTGGGTGCCCTGTTTTTCAATGAATTTCAAAAAACACCAGCGTTTGCTGTCGTACTTTTTTACGTCGGTTATTTCGGCTGTTATCCAGAATGAATCGTTGTAAAAACGATCTTCAATGGTTTCCTGCACCAGGGCAACAAGTTCAGATAACTGGAGACGACGGGTCATAATACAATTTGTGGATGTCGGATGTCGGATGTATGATTTATAAAGTTCTGTCTTCTAAACGGAATTTATAAAGAGGTAAATTTCAACTTTGAATTTTTGCCAGGCGCTGCACCATCAATTGCAGCCCGGTTAAAAACCAATAGCATAAGTTAGCCCGCATAGCGAGGCGAAGATGCCATGAAATACAAATGCTGGTAACATAAAAAAGTAATGAGTAATAACAACGATTGATCATAATAATCAAGCCTCATTTATTACTCACTACTCATCACTGACGACTCTCCAATTATAATTGTCTCAACCAAATATTTCTATAACTGATTGGCTCGCTGGGATCGCCATGAGATTGCAGCTTAATTGGCGCCGCACCATGTACCCGGTAGGCAGGCTGGCCTATATAAGGTGTATCACCTAACAGTGTTGTATTATTCTGAACGACTACGCCATTATGAAAAACAGTAACTCTTGCGGGCGCCATTAAAATACCATGATCGTTGAATTTTGGTGCGGTCCAAATAACATCGTAAGCCTGCCATTCGCCGGGTTTGCGGCAGGCATTGGCCAACGGCACTGCCTGCTTGTACATGCTTCCTACCTGGCCGTTTACATAGGTAGTGCTTTTGTAATTATCAAGCACCTGTAATTCGTATCCCCCCGGATACCAGGGTAGTGCTGCTAAAAAAATACCGCTGTTGCCACGGGCCTGGCCTGAGCCGGTTATGTTTGCAGGAATCCGGTATTCAATATGCAGTTGGAAATCGGTGAATTTCGCCCTGGTCTGGATATCACCTGCTTTTTTGTTGACGGTCATAACACTATCACCCAAAATCCAATCTGCCTTTTTGGATGAATCTTTTGTGGAAACCCATTGGTCCAAATTTCTGCCATCAAATAAAATAATGGCGTCTGACGGTGCAGTGGAATAACTGTAACTGCCGGGTGTTATTACTGGTGGTATAGGTGAATAATATTCTGTCAGGTGAGCCTTAATGTCGTTCAAACTATCTTCTATATGTCGTGCTCTTAAACTATCTGTTTTTTGTGCCAAAACAAGGTTAGCAAGCAATAAGCCGGCACCTAAAATAAAAGCTGCTCTCATAATATTTTTTGAAGGTTAAAACTGTTATTTAAACTTTGGGAATTTTATAGCCGTTATGGTATTCTTTCGCAAGGTATTTTTTATTGATCTCGTTATCGGTAAAACGTTTGGTATTGGTATCCCAAAATAATTTTTGCCCGCTGCGATATGCAATATTACCCATTTGCGAAACGGTAGCTACATGCGCACCTGCTTGTATGGAGCAATGAAGGTCCTCCACCTTGCGTGATTTTACTACGTCAACAAAATTGATCCAATGTTTATCAAGTCCGTTATCCGATGATGCTACAAATGGTTTTACGACCTTGTTTTTGCTTTGTTTTTCTTCAATTACTTCCCAGCCCCCGCGATTTAAAATAAGGGTACCGTTATTGCCAATAAATGCAATCCCATGATCGCGGTTGTAAGAACCGTTATCAATACCCATGGCCGAATCCCAAACTAGATTAAATCCATCGAATTCGTATAAGGTAGTAAGCGTATCGGGCGTCTCTTCATAGAGATCAGGATAAGCATAACGGCCACCCAATGCCGCAATAGATTTTGGTGTACTTGCTTTCATGCCAAGCAAACCATAGTCAATCAAATGCACACCCCAGTCGGTCATCAGGCCACCGGCGTAATCCCAAAACCAACGAAAATTAAAATGAAAACGGCTGGAGTTGAAAGGGCGGGTTGGTGCGGGGCCCAGCCATTGCTTGTAATCAACACCAGCGGGTGGTGCACTATCCGGTACTACTGGCCCGGGCTTCATCCAGCCCTGGTAACACCAAACTTTTACGGTGCGGATATTTCCAAGCTGTCCGCTTTGGGTAAAATCAATTGCATCTTTAAAATGCTGCTGGCTGCGTTGCCATTGCCCGGCCTGCACAATGCGCCCGGTTTTTTCCTGCGTCTGCACCATGACATTACATTCTTCAATGGAATTGCCAACGGGTTTTTCAACATATACATCTTTACCAGCTTTGCACGCATCGGTCATTATCAGCGCATGCCAGTGATCCGGTGTGCCAATAATAACTGCATGGACCTCTTTTTGATCGAGCAATGCTTTGTAATTATCGAAGACTTTTACTTTGCTTGTATCGATGTTCATTTTCACCAGGTCAGCCATCCTTTCTGTAATCACATTTTTATCAACATCACATAAGGCAATAAGATTTACCCCCGGTATTTTAAGGGCGGCTTTTACGTTTGCCCAACCCATTCCTTTAATGCCGATAGCTCCAATGTTTAATTGGTCGGAAGGCGGGATGCCATGGTTAAAAATAGCAAAGGCTTTATTGTCGATTGCGGACAGAGCGGTTGCACCTGCCATTAATTTGGCAGAGTTGGCGAGGAATTTTCTACGATGCATCATATGGCTGTTTTTATTGTCAGGTAGACAATATTACAAGAAAAATGAACCATTAGATGCCAGCTTCTTTAAATTGAAGCATCTTTTTTACATGTTGTGCTACCATACGTATCTCAGAAAAAGAGAACAAGTCGCCAAGTGATTGTTTTACAGGTACAAGCGACATATAGCCGAGCTTCTCTATGGCTGGTAAAATCGCGTCAATTTTTTCTTGTGGCATTACTTCTTCCAATTCCAGCTCGCCCTTGCCAATGCATTCTGCTAAATGACCTTCGATGGTGCTTTTTGCAAGACTGCGAACCAATGAAATTTCCTCTATGCTGCAGCCGTCCTTAAATTGTTTTAGCGATTCAAGCCTTGTAGACCCTGGTTGTGCTTTTGGCGGTGCTTTGTATGTGATCGCTTTGCGGGTATATTCGGGTAATCCTTCGCAAAAGCGCAGGTCGTTATAAGATGCCTGCCAAATATCGTCCAGTTTATTCCATAACAACGCATGCAGATCAGTTAAATCCTGCATATACTGTTTTACTTTTTTTTGTTTAGCCACTTCTTTCATGTGCACAGATAGTGGTTCAATTAATTCATTGTGGATTGCTTTTGTAAAATGGCCGATGGCTTTGTTCATCCTGTTGCCAAGTATTTGAAGTGTGCCGTCATTTTCAATTCCGCTAATAATTGAATCGAGTTGCCGTTGAAATTTCATCGCTGTTTCCTGTTGTTGCGAAGCTGCATCAAGCATAGTGCCAGCTAATAAAAATGCTTCTTTTGCATGATCAATTTTCTTGTTGGAAACATGTTGTTGCCAGTTTTCAATAGCGGTGAGTACGCGGTTCCAGTCGAACAGTTTTTTGAGCCTTGATGCTTCAAATACTTTTCTTTCCGTGCTTAATAATGTTTGAAGGTGATCATACTTCGCTTCACGTTGTGCAAACTCAATAATGCGGTAATCGGTATTAATGCTATGTGGTTGTATTTGGCTGTACAACACAATACCATCCAGTGATGTACACCGGCTTAATGCAACATATACCTGGCCCGCGGCAAAAGATTGTCCTGCATCTATAATGGCTTTTTCAAATGTAAGACCCTGGCTTTTGTGAATGGTAATCGCCCAGGCAAGCCTGATAGGATATTGTGTAAAAGTTCCTAATTCTTCTTCTTCAATTTCTGTTTGAGTATCGTTTAGTTTATAACGGATGTTACGCCAGGTTTCCTTTTCAAGCACGATCGATTCTTCACTTCCTGCCAGTAATACGGTTATTTTGTCTGCCGATATTTTACTGACCGTCCCAAGTTTTCCATTATAAAAACGTCTTGCTTCTCCTTTGTCGTTTTTAATAAACATTACCTGTGCACCTTCTTTTAATTGCAATTGCAATTCTGCGGGTAATGCTTTATCGTTAAACTCACCGGTAAGTTCACCCTTAAATGTAAAAGGCTTCGCCGGCAATTTTTGCAATTCGGTATTATTGATCTGGTCTGCTTTATAATTATGCGTGCAAAGCGTAATAAATTTTTCTTCTTTTGATGGTGAAAATGAATGCTGAAATTTTTTATTGAGTATATCGAGATCTGCTGCTGTTGCATTGTTATTTCGCACCCGGTTTAATAAGTCGATAAAGATTTGCTCGCTCTGCCGGTAGATCTTTTTTAATTCGATATAGAGCGGTGGCGCTTCCTGTATAACGTGTGCATCAAAAAAGAAAGGACTTGCATAATACTGGCTTAATAACTGCCATTCATGTTCTACCGTAACAGGAGGTAATTGATACATATCGCCGATAAACAATACCTGTACGCCCCCAAAAGGAAGCAAGGGTTGCCGCCGGTAATAACGCAGTATAATATCCATGGCATCCAGCATATCGGCACGAACCATGCTTACTTCATCAATAATCAGCAGTTCCAGTTCCTGCATCAGTTTTCGTTTGCTATTATTGATGCGCATGTTGCGGAACAAGCCATGCTTGTCTGTTCCGCCCTGGTTTTCAAAGCCTTTATGCTGCACGGGTATAAATGGCCCCATTGGTAACTGGAAAAACGAATGCATGGTTACACCACCGGCGTTAATGGCTGCCACACCTGTAGGGGCAACTACTACGCAATTTTTTCGCGTGGTTGACTGTATATGTTTTAGAAAGGTTGTTTTGCCGGTCCCGGCTTTACCGGTCAGGAAAATATGCCTGCCGGTATTGTTTACAAAATCAGCCGCCAGCTGAAAGATGGTATTGCCTGAATCAGGGTTCATACTGTAAACTTAGTAAACCATCTTAGAAAATACGAAGAGAACAAATAACAAATAA
>JGI24806J26614_1000614_pt1 | contig 11523 bp, 8 predicted proteins | sample Kansoi200umMDA_FD_26614 | JGI IMG/M metagenome (IMG submission 26614)
TATGCGTACACATTTTATAACAATTTATCCTGATGCAACAAAAAAATATATAGCTACTTTCAAAGACAAAAAGAATTGATATAATGCTTAGTAAATTTTCCGGCTGCATAAGTTTAATTTTTTGTGTTGCATTTGTTTCTTGCAATAATCAGCACACTTTATTTGAACAAATTTCTTCATCTCACAGCAACATAAATTTTGTAAATAACCCTGAAGAACATAAAGCGTTTGGGATTCTCTATTATCTCTACTATTATAACGGCGGCGGTGTTGCTGTTGGAGATATTAATAACGATGGTTTGCCTGATATATATTTTACAGCCAACAATCATGGCGGCAACAAACTTTATTTGAATAAAGGAAATTTTGAGTTTGAAGATATAGCGGCAAAAGCTGGCATAGCAGGCAATTCAGATTGGTGCACCGGTGTTACAATGGCAGATGTAAATGGTGATGGATTTTTAGATATTTATGTTTGTGCTGTTCAGGGGGAACATGGATTAAAAGGCGGAAATGAATTGTTCATTAATAACGGCAATAACACTTTTACAGAAAGTGCGGAAAAATATGGATTGGCATTATCGGCATATTCTACTCAAGCCGCCTTTTTTGATTATGATCATGATGGCGACTTGGATTGTTTTGTTTTAAATCAATCGCATCATCCTAATCAGAACATCGTTGATACAAGTCATCGCCATTCATTTGACGCCAACGCCGGTGATCGTTTATACAGAAATGATATTAGTGCAACAGGAAAATTTACTAAGCATTATATCAATTCTTTTTGTCTTTGAAAGTAGCTATATATTTTTTTGTTGCATCAGGATAAATTGTTATAAAATGTGTACGCATAATTGCAGGTGTTGGAAAGTTATCTCCCTGCAAAATAAATTCTATTGAACGGGATGGTTGTTCCGGCATGTGGCAGTCAATGCAATTATTTGTGATTGTTTTGCTTGATAATCCTTCAACCGGCTTGTGCTCAATTGAATGACAACTCGTACAACGTTGCGAAAGTAATTGCATTTTTCCTCTTTCATTTTTATGAACATCGTGACAAGTTGTACATGTAAGTGTTTTACTAACAATAAAACATTTGCTGTTTGCCAGCAAGCCAAACTGGTTACCATGAACATCTATGTCCTCTGCTTTTTTAATTGTTGTATCTATTGAAAAATAATTTGCAAGTGTATCCCCTGCAATAAATGAAAAAGATGGTTGTGTTTTTTGAAGTCTTCCTGAATGGCAAAGATTGCAAACATCCATTTGCAATTTATAGGAAAGCTTGGCAGGATTGACTATATGTTTTCCGGTTGTATCACCAGGATGCTGTTTTTCAAATTCAACATGTTGGGATGCTGGTCCATGACATCTTTCGCAGCTAATGGTATAAATCATTTTGGTGCTATCAAATCTTTCAGGTTCCTGCAATGGCGATGTTGTAGTTGTAGCAAGTGTTGTATGACATTCAAGGCAGCGGGTTGTAGCAAGCCTGTTGAATACAATAGGTGATAATGGATAACCCGGACTATTTTCCCACGACTTCACCAACGTAAAATAAGAAACAGGCAGCTCTATAATTTGATCGTTAAGCCATGATAAATATGTTTGCCCATTTGTACCCGAACCAATAACAATATCAAAACGCCGGGCAAGTTTTTCAATTCTTTTTGAATAATACACCTGGTATAAACCACTATCTCTTGATTCTAAAACAACAACCCGGTCTGGTCTGTACGCATAATAATTTTCCCCCGGAACAAAACTGCCTTTAATCGATTTTTTAGAAGCAGGTTGTGAAGTAAGATAATGTGCCGCATGTAGGTAATCGTGGCTAATCGTTTTATGACAGTCAGCGCAAACAACTGAGCCCGCAAACTGAGAATATGCAACAGGTTTAATTATTGGATGTGTACCAAGGGTTGTATCTGCTACTTTTTGATTTTCACTATTCTGGTTGCTAACACATTTTGTAAAAAAGAAAATGCATGAAATAATAATGATTAATACAATTAAAGTTCTTAGGTATTTAAATCGCATTATCAAGTACATTATAAAAATTAAAGGCTGCCATTACAGACAGCCTTTAGTTAATAACAAAAAACTTTATTGCTTTCCGCTATACAAACCTTGTAAGTCAGATTCAGAAAGGGCAGTTCCGTATAATCTGAAATTGTCTATATCTCCTACAAAATTTCCCATCCATGTATTGGCATCATGCGCTGTTTGTCCGGCTCCGCCAATCGTGAAACCTGAAGTATTTGCAAAGGTCAATGGACCTCGCGGAGTGCCATTGTTTGTAGCTTGCAAAGTAGAGAAAAGTGAACCATCAATATATGCTTTAACTTCAGAATTTGTTTCATCATACGTAAAAGCTAAATGATGCCACTCCCCATTTAATACTTTAGGCATTCTGTTTACTCCCACATATTCAAACCATTGATCCAAAATATATAATTTGCCTGCAGCAGAATCAACCGTGCTTTGACCGGCATCTTCAAATTCAAAAAATAATTGCTCGTTTGTCCAACTATAACCATTAGCATTCAATGCAAAGGCAAAGTTAGTTCCTGCACCTGCAGCTTGCGGAGTTTTTTTAATCCAAAATGCTATTGTAAAGCTTGTCACAGATGCAAAATCATTCGCTGCAGCGTATTGTATAAAAGTTGCATCAGTTCCTTTATAAGCCATACCGCTAATTCCTTCTTCATATGACACATCGCCATTATCTAATCCGAAATTGGCTTTTATGCTATCTACATTGGTGCCATCCATCGCTACATAAAATTTCAAAGGACCGCCAGGGGGATTTGTATCTTTAGGATAATCTCCTAAAGGAGGATGTTCAATTTTCTGGCATCCTGCCAAAATAATTATAGCTGATAAAAAATTAGCTAATTGCTTTATTTTTTGTTTATAGTTCATACATCAGTTTTTTACCTAATTATAATCTGGGTTTTGAACCAATTTTGGATTCCCACTCAATGCAGTACTTGGGAGAGGGAAATAATGGTTTTTAGGCTGATAACCTAAACCTCCCAATACACTCTGAGCATCACCCCATCTTACCAAATCATAAAAACGCTCGAACTCCATTCCAAATTCAACTCTTCGCTCATGTTTAATAGCAGCCCTCATTTGAGCCTGGGTTTCAAATGCTATATAAGGAAGTATTGTATTGTCTCCATTTCTTGCACGAGCCCTGATCTCTTCGAGTCTTTCAGCAGCAGTGGTACCGTCTCCTGTTTCATTGGCACATTCGGCTGCCATAAGCAGAACATCTGCATATCGCAATACACGATGATTGATAAAAGCTCCTCCATTGGGATCACCTGCAGCATTTCTGTCTTCCTGAGATACGTACACTTTTTTGTTCCAATACAAAGCATTAGTATATGGAGGTAATGTTTTACCATATCCTCCATTTGCGGCAGTTATAGTATTGCCAGGTCCGGGATAATTATCCGGTTCGCCGGAAAACAGAATTGTTGATCCCTCACGAGGATCATTGTGTTCATAGGCATCTACAAGATTTTTTGAAGGGGTATTCCAGCCCCATCCTAAATTCCATCCATCGGCATCTGCTCCTCTTACACCTTGGGCGGTACCAAACCAACTCCAATAATAACTTCCATCTCCAGGTTTTTCAGATGCCTGTACTTCAAAAATGGATTCTTCATTTAGCTCACCGTCAAGTTTCCAAATGTCCCAGTAAGGAACATGTAATTTATAAACGCCCGAAGCAATAACTTCGTTACACAACCCTAATGCACTTGCCCATTGCTTTCTCCACATTTGTTCTTTTGCCAACAGCGTTCTGGCCGCTCCGGATGTTAATCGCCCATTATATTGAGGAGACCAAGTCAGGGGTAGATGTTCTATTCCAAATTGCAAATCAGATTCAATCAAGGCATAAATATCTTCTTCAGGGGATTTTGGTATTTGTGCATCAGTAGCCAAATAAATTCTAAAATCAATTTTAGGTACCTGGCCGTAATTTCTAACTAAGTCCCAATAAGATAAAGCTCTGAAAAATTTTGCTTCTGCAACATTTATTAAAGAGGGCTCATCAGTTAAACTCAGGGAATCTGCATTTTGCAAAATCGTATTGCAAGCGCCTATTAATAAATAATGTTTGTCCCAATAAACACTACTCCCCCAATCATCCTTTGTGTATTTAAAATTATCGTATATAGCATGCCACTGGGTAGCTCCGGGATCAGAAACAATTTCTTGGTCGTCGGATCTAAATCCGTTCATACCAATCCATGGAATACTTTCAAATCCATCACCAATGTACGGATCGCTGCCTGAATTTCTGATAGCGCCATACAAACCAAGGGCTTGGGTCTCCAACCCTCCCTGATGTAAATCATCTAAAGTGGCAGTAAGAGGTTTACGATCTAAAAATTTTTTACAGCCGCTTAAAAAGAATGATAAACACAATACACTAAAAAGACTTGTAATGAATAATATTCTGCTTTTCATAACCTTTTTTTAAAAGTTAAAACGATACATTTAAACCAAACGAAACAACACGTGGCAGCATTCCATCCGAATTTCCATAATCTATACCAAATGAGTAAGCGGTATTATAACCGGTGCCGCCATATTCGGGAGAATACCCCATATTATTTTTAAAAGTTTTTAAGTTCTGTACACTTGCAAATAATCTTGCACCTTTAATATATGCTTTTCGCAAAAGCTTAGAGCTAAAATTATAGCCAAGTGTTATGGTTCTTATTCTAAAGTAACTTCCATCTTCAATTCCATAGGTAGAGGGCACTCTGTTAATAAGATGTTGGGCATCTACAATAGGTACCCAGTTTGATGTGCCTTCTCCATGCCATGCATTCAAATAATATTTTGGATAATTGTACACAGAATTTTTTTGTTCAGAAGTTGACCAATACCTGTAAACTTCATTGCCGTAAACCCCACTAACATCTATATCCAAACCAAGGCCTTTGTAATTGAGACTGATAGTACCTCCATAAGAAAAGTTAGGTGATGGGTTTCCGATAAAAGTTTGATCGGCTTCGTCAACTACTCCGTCAGGTTTACCATCTGGTCCGCTTATATCTTTATATTTGAAATCACCCGGTTGGGCCCCTCCCCCATTTACTTTGCTAATCGGAGATTTCAATATATCAGCATAAGACTGATATAATCCTTCAACAACATAACCAAAGAATGCTCCTATAGGATAACCTTCTCTGGCTTCATTAGGAAACTGCGGATCTAAACCTGTAGGATATGTGAGCTTTAGAATTCTATTTTTATAAGTGGTTAAGTTTCCTGAAACAGAAAAACTAAAATCTTTACCTAAAGGTTGACTCAAACTGGCAGAAAATTCAAAACCTTTGTTGTTGATTTCACCGGAATTGGTTAACGTAGGTAAAACTCCGGAAGGTTTAAGCAAAGCCAACAATCCTTTTGTGTTCTTATTATAGTAAACAACATCACCATGTAACCTGTTATTAAGGGCTGTAAACTCAAAACCGACCTCTTGGGAATATACTTCTTCCCAATGCAAATTAGGATCGGGAAGATAATCTGGATTTGCAATTGGGACAGTGGTAACGCCGAACTGAGCATTACTATAGTTAAGCCCCGGGTATGCAGGGTAATAACCGCCTATTGTTCCTGTGTTGAAATTTCCTAACAATCCTGCCGAACCCTTTATTTTTAGAAAATCAAAAATCTTTTGATTTTGCATAAATGATTCCTTGGTTAACTCCCATGCTGCACCCACTGCCCAAAAGCTTTGCCATTTGTTAGAATAATCTTTGCTTATGTTGCTTGCCGCATCTCTGCGATAAGAGGCATTAATGTAATACTTATTTTGATAGTTATATAAAACACGAGCTAATCCGGAAACAGTTGTATATACATGTTGATCTGAACTCGGTGCTCCCGGCTGACCAAAACCGCTGCTTATATACCAGAATCTTTTATCATCCGGGATTGGAGGATAGCCGCTAAGCTGTTGCGTAGAAGCCTTAGTGTAATAATAGCTGTTATAATAATCCGTTCCTCCAATTAAAGCAGTTACAGAATGTCCATTGAAATTGTGTTTGTAAGTTAAAGTGTAATCAGCCTGATAAGACCTTGCATTATATTGCTCCTGTGTTAATGAAGTTGTTTTATGAAATAAGGAAAGAGGATCTGCGCTAACGGGACTATAGCTATAATATAAAGGAACATAAGAACGCTTATCTTCGTTTGAAATATCACCATAGAAAGTAGCTCTTGCAGTAAAATCCTTTAAAAAATTCAATTCAGCGTAAACACTGCCAACTACACGGTATCGCTTATCAATTAGTTTGCTCCACTCATTTTCAATTACCATTAAGGGATTATGTTCTGTATTTTGAATGACAGGAACGCCTTCGTAAACATTGTAATTGGCTGAATCGGTCCCGTATGGATTGACTGCAAAAAAAGTCTTAGTGTCTGAATTAATAATAGGTAATGTTCTGCGCGCCTCATCTAATTCACCACTGCCATAAGGCAAATCTTCTTTTGAGCCTATCAAATTAACGCCAACCTTAAATGTTTTAAATAATCTTGCCTCATCATTAAACGTTAAGTTTAAACGTTTGTATTCAGCATGCTTCATTAACCCTTCATCTTTTGTATAACCAATACTTGTATAAAATTTGTTGCGGTCTGTTGAACTTGATAAACTTAAATTATTTGTATTAAACATCGCTGTTCTGGTTAATACATCAATCCAATCGGTATTACCTGTCCATGAAGCCATCTCATTATTAGCGAAGGTTGTATTTTTACTTCCAATTGTTGGATCAGGATCATTTAACCCGTTGGCAGCTTCCTGAGCAAATATTTTTCTAAAGTCATCGCCGCTTGCCAACTCTATTTTGTCAATTAATTTTTTAAATCCTACTGTTGAATTTACATTTATTACTGTTTGCCCTGCTTTTGCTTGTTTTGTAGTAATTGCTATTACACCTGCAGCACCCTTTACACCAAAAATAGCCAGTGAAGAAGGGTCTTTTAAAATTTCGATTGATTCAATATCATTTGGATTTAAAAAATCAATATTGTCATTAAATATTCCATCAACAACGTAGAGCGGGTGAACTGAGCCTATGCTTATAGTACCTCTGATACGAATGTCGGGCGCCTGACCAGGATTTCCATTATTTACAACAGACAAACCGGCAACCTTTCCCTGCAGTGAAGCAACAGGATTTACGTTTGGTTTATCGGCAATTTCCTTTCCTGCAATCTTTACTATTGAACCTGTCAAATCCCTCTTGCTCGCCGTACCATAACCAATAACCACCACTTGCTCCAGATTTGTTTTTGCTGCAACAAGAGCAACATTTATTTCTGTTTTGTTACCCACTGCTTGTTCCTGTGTTTCATAGCCTACGTAAGAAAATACAAGCACATCATTTTCGGTAGCATTGATAGAATATACGCCTTGTGCATTTGTTGTAGCTCCTTTGTTGGTTCCTTTTATCTGCACAGAAACACCCGAAAGCGCTGAATCGCCTTCACCGGTGACTTTTCCTGTTACCGTGGCTTGTAATTCGTAAGATGCTTCGGGATTGCCTGCCTCTTTAATTACAACCAGATTGTTTTCCATAAACTGGTAAGCAAGATCAGTCTTGGCAAAAATGGCGTCAAGTACTTCCTTCAACTCAGCATCTTTTACAGAGAGATTTACTTTCTGTTTTAGATCAGCAAGATCATTATTATAAAGAAAGCGATAGTTGGTTTGCTTTTCAATAGTAATAAGAATGTCCGCTATCTCCGTTTTTTTAAATTTTAAATTTAGCTTTTGCTGACCAAAGCCATCCGCTGATGCATTTATAACAAAGAATAATATAAATACAGCGGTCAGTTTCATAATCAGCAAGAATTTTAAGAGTGATTTATTTTCTGCTAATTGAAAAGATTTCATATTTTGGAAATTAGAGGTTAAAAATCCATTTTGGTACAATTAAACCTTGACTTAGCGGGGAATGCGGCAACATTCTCCGCTTCTGTTATTTTGGGTACAGATCGTATTCACGCAGTTGTTCTATCATATCGAGGGTTTTAAAATTTTTTTCTTTCACATTTTTCTTTGCCAATTCGCATTTAATCGTTTCTTATTTTAAACTAAACACCGTTGTAGTTAGTGTTCATGAGAATTACAAAGCGTTGAAGAGTGCGACGCAACCGTTGTATCATAGTAGTAATGCAGTCGGGCTCCAAATGATCTCATTTCGGTTTCGCAATCATCTTTTTGTTTAAGAATTTTTCCCAGCACTCTTTATATGAATTTCTTTTCCATGAATTTCATAATTAAAAGGCGTTGCAATTTTCAACGCAGCAAGCGCCTGTTCAATCGTTTCGTTTTCAAATGAACCGTGTAAGTGCAAATTTTTCACAGCAGCGTCGTCGAAAATAATTGTAACGTTATACCATCGCTCCAGTTTACCGGCAAGTTCTTCAAAGTTGTCTCCGTTAAATTCTAAACGGTTATAAACCCAAGCAGTTTCAATTCTTTCCGGTTCTTTAATGCTGGAATCGAGTGGCTTAATAGTGTAGTTTTTTTCAACATTAGCAATCTGTATATTAGGCAACGGTAACTCCTTATTCGCTGCAAATTTTTCTACAATAAGTTTTTCGTTGGGATGCAGGTAAATTGGCTTCTGCTTTTTGGCATTGTGTTTTGTAACCTGTACCAAACCTCTTATCAAAGTTGTTTCAATCGTTTTATCATCGGGATAAGATTTTACATTAAAGACTGTGCCAAGTACCCTAATATCATAATCTGCAACATGCACTATAAAAGGTCGTTTTGCATCTTTCACTACATCAAAATAAGCCTCGCCATCCAGCTTTACTTCGCGGGTATTTGCCGGGATATTTTCACTGTAAGTAACATGTGAATCCGCGTTTAACCAAACAGATGAACCATCGGGCAAAATGGTTCGTGTTCGGCTTCCTTTTTCAGCTACCAGTGTTTGTGTTGATGAATTTTTTTTTGCAGGTGCAGAACTATTGTGCACAAATACCCACGAAACAGAAGCAAGAATAATAATTGCTGCTGCACCACTCAATTTGTAAAATAATTTTCTTGTTCTGTGTCGAGGTTTAATTTCTGTTACAGCATCAGCAGTTCTTTCTATTTCGGCTAATTGAAGTATGTGCGAGATGTTTTCTTTTTCATGTTCATCGAAAATTTCCTGAGAATCATCTTTGGTATGCCACATTCTTTTCAAAAGATCATACTGCTGTTGAGTTGATGCATCTTGCTGCAAAATGTGCTGCAATGTTTGTTCTTCTTCAGCAGACGTTTCACCGGCGAGTGAGCGGGCTATTAAGAACCATAAGCTGTTATGTGATGGTTGCTGATGCATGAGCTAAAGAATAAGACATGCAAAACAGATTTATCTACTAAAGGGGGAATAAAAAAAATTTTCAATTCACCCTCTCCTTTGGAGAACTTGTCCCGAAACTTCGGGAGGACAGGGGTGAGGTCCTAAAAAAGTCAGAAGTTTTTTTTCTGAAGGGTAGCGTTAATGGGTTTCTCAGGTTTTTCAACTTGTAAGGCTGTACAAATTCTTTTAACGGCAATTGCCATTTGCACATCAATGGTATTAACGGAAATATTTAAAATTTGCGCAACTTCCTTGTATTTTAAGCCATCTTCTCTTATCAATTTAAATATCATTTTGCAGCGTGGCGGCAACGAGTCAATAGCTTTTTGCATGCGTTGCATAATTTCCGCAGTTACCATTAATTCATGAGGATTGCTTGCCGCTTCTTCAAGTTCAATATCAAAATAATCAAACGGTGTATTCACCAATTCTTTTGCCCTGCGCGATAGTTCGTTCAGCGACCGGTTCTTAACTGCGACGTATAAATACACTGTCAAATTTTCTATCTCATTTATTTTATCGCGGTGACTCCACAACTTTACAAAAACATCATTCACTACTTCCTCCGCAATTTCATCGCTTCTTGTTATCACACGGGAAAACTGATGCAGTCTTTTATGGAAAAGTTGGTACAATTCAGCGAGAGTAGATTCGTCACCGGCAGCAATCTTCAGTTGTATATCCCACAAGTGGTTCATAAAACAAGCAGTAGTACAAGAATAAACAAAGTTGGTTAAATCCTATTATATTATTGTAAAAAATTTACTCATACCGCAATTTACGCGCTAACACACGTTAGCGCAAAAACATATTTCATTATTTTTGCCCGATTGAAAAAATCGCTGTAGGTTTTAAATTTTGTTTTTATGAGCCGGCCAGCAATGCTACTATTGAGCTTAGTTGCGTCGCACTCTTTTACAGATGATTGGTGATTGAGCAGTATCAAGAAGTTTTATCTTACATAGTTTACATTCACCATTCACAATTGACCATTCACCAAAATATCAAGCTATGGAGCTACATGATCTCGAAAAAATTTTTCTCGATAAAATTGACCGAGAAATAAAGATTGAACCCCGTGACTGGATGCCCGATGCCTATCGTAAAACATTGGTGCGGCAAATTAGTCAGCATGCACACAGTGAAATTGTAGGTATGTTGCCCGAAGGTAATTGGATAACACGAGCCCCAACACTTAAGCGCAAAGCGATACTTATTGCCAAGGTGCAAGACGAAGCAGGACATGGTTTATATCTATATTCTGCTACAGAAACTTTGGGCACAACAAGAGAAGAAACAATCAATGATCTGCACAGCGGTAAAGCAAAGTATTCCTCCATATTTAATTACCCAACCATCACATGGGCAGATATTGGCGCCATTGGTTGGTTGGTTGATGGTGCTGCCATCATGAATCAAGTGATGCTTTGCCGAACTTCCTACGGACCTTATGCCAGAGGGATGGTGCGTATTTGCAAGGAAGAAAGTTTTCATCAGCGACAAGGGTTCGATATTTTATATACGCTTTCACAAGGAAGTAGAGAACAAAAAGAAATGTGTCAGGATGCTATTAACCGATGGTGGTGGCCTTCATTGATGATGTTTGGACCAAAGGACAGTGAATCACCTCATTCTGATCAAAGTATGCGATGGAAAATAAAACGAATGACCAATGATGAGTTAAGACAAAAGTTTGTTGATATGATTGCCGAACAGGTAAAAGTTCTTGGCATGACGGTACCTGATCCGGAACTAAAATGGAATGAAGAAAGACAACATTATGATTTTGGCGAAATAGATTGGGTTGAATTTTGGAATGTGGTAAAAGGAAATGGTCCTTGCAACAAACAAAGAATAGAAGTAAGAAAAAAAGCATGGGAAGAAGGTGCATGGGTAAGAGAAGCAGCGAAGGCTTATGCAGAGAAGAAACCCCAAACCCCTAAAAGGGCTTTAGAAGCAGCGTGAGATTCAAATTGGTTTTATAATCTTTTCAACTTAAACGATCATGAACATAACAATCAAAAAATATTATTACGGCGACATACCGGAGGATAAATCGGGAGGAGATTCTCGTTCTTTGAACGAACATAATAGTTCTCCTTTAGGAGCGGGGGGG
>JGI24806J26614_1000615_pt1 | contig 11506 bp, 9 predicted proteins | sample Kansoi200umMDA_FD_26614 | JGI IMG/M metagenome (IMG submission 26614)
AAAAAAAGATTGCCCGCAACAAACAATTATTGAACCAACTACCGTATATGGTATTTCAAAATACGCCGGCGAATTCTGGTGCAATTATTATTTTAATAAATATGGTGTGGATGTGCGCAGCCTTCGATATCCCGGATTGATTTCTTATAAATCAGCACCCGGTGGCGGCACCACCGATTATGCCATTGAAATTTACCATGAGGCTTTAGCAGAAGGCCATTACAATTGTTTTTTGGAGAAGGATACGTACTTACCCATGATGTATATGCCGGATGCCATTAGGGCTACAATTGAACTGATGGAAGCTCAAAGTGAAAATATAAAAACGCGTACTTCTTATAATGTGGCAGCCATATCGTTTTCACCGGAAGAAATTGCAGCTTCCATTCGGGAACACCTGCCTCAATTTACAATTGATTATACACCTGATTACCGTCAGGACATTGCCAACAGCTGGCCGCAAAGTATTGATGATTCTGTAGCCCGTAACGATTGGGGTTGGAAACCGGAGTTTGATTTAAGAACCATGACAACTGATATGCTGAATAATCTGAAATAAGCCTTTAAAAACACGCTTACATGTAAAAGGGATTTGAAACATTTTAAAATGTTTCAAATCCCTTTTAATTTAACATAAGAGTTTTCATACCTTTTTGATTCGAAATAGAACAGGCATAATTGAATTTTCTATTGATTTGATTTATGCGACCAAATAATTCGTCAAAATATGAAACCGATTTTTTATTTGAATATATTATCGAACTGTATACTGGTAACAATTACTTGTAAGAACTACGGCCATTGTTTCAGCACCCACTACCTGGAAATGAATATCGAAGGTAGCTCCTGTGGCAAACGCTGAAAGATCACGCCATAAGTCCGCACGTCCCGTTCCTTTGCTATTGGTTGTTATTGCTTGCGGCTCTAAACCATCTCCCAATGTAAGCCAGCTTGTACTGGTGCAATTCCCATCCAAATTTGTATCCACTGTCCGTTGTAACAAATATTGGTGATTCGGCTCCAGATCGCGAACCCAAACATCCAGCGTAACGACTTTAGCAGCATCGTTATCCTGCCTGAACTTTACCAATCCAAAGCTTTTGTCGTTACCGCGAAGAATAACTTGTAAATTAAAATGTGGATTATCTCGCAATGGTACCTTCTCCAGGTTAAGATCCGTCTTTTTTAAAATAGTAGTTCCTTCATCTTCTACTCATGTTATGTTTTTCTGACATCCTGAAACGGTTAAAAGGAAAAAGATTGTCATAAAAAAACTAACGAGAGCTGCAGCTGAAGATTTCGTTTGCAAGAGAAATGTTTAGGTTAAATGAAATTCGATGTTGACGATTTACCTAAATATTTCACAGCGTATGAAAGACGTGATTGACTCAGATTGCTGAAGACATATTGCAAAAACTATGGAACGGATGTTCCAAAAACAAAATTAAATTTATTTATTATATATTATTAAAATAGTTGAATGTCTTTTTATCTTTTGACTATTCATTTCTGATTATTTTTCAAATACCAGGTATTCCCAAGCTTTCATTTGTAATGTTTGCTGAGCCGTTAAATCTACCGCCTCGCTTGTAAAAGTATTTTTATAATTTCCTTTAATGTGTTCAGCAGGCAATTTAATAGATTGATCACTATTGGATAGATTCAAAACCACTACAACTTCACGGTCGCCATTCTTACGTAGGTAAGCCAGAACTTTTTCGTTAGTAGCCATTGCCAACCGGATGGTTTGTGTTGCTTTTTCATCAGCCATTAAAGCCGGATGGGTACGATGCAGGTTGAGCAATGTTTTGTAAAAGGGATGTAAAGCATTTTTACCCGTCCATGCAATCGGGTCTTTTTCAAAAAATTCCAAACGCTTTTGGTTGGGCAATTCCTGGCCATTGTACAAAAGTGGTACACCAGGCCAGGTGCAACTGAAAACAGCAAGTCCTTTAGCGGCATCGCCATATTTTTCGTACTCCGTTCCGTTCCAGCTGTTTTCATCATGGTTGGTGGTAAACCAGGCTTCTAATCCAGGTGCTTTCTGATATTTTTCCAATACACTATCTAAAGTTGTAATAGGCAAATTATTCTGATAGAAATCTTTTGCCTTGTGCATCCAGGTCCAGGAATATGCGGCATCAAAAACCTGCATATATTCCGGGTGCTCAAGTGCATCCAGCTCGCCCAGCCAGAATAGCGGTTTTACGGTATCCAGTTCTTTTTTAGCTTCTAACCAAAAATCAAGTTCCACCCAAAAAGCCAGGTCGGCCCGAAAGCCATCAATATCTGCCTCTGTTACCCAAAACTTCATCGCATCAATCATGGCGCGGCGCATTTCCTTGTTCTTAAAATCCAATTCTATAATATCGTCCATGCCGGAAGCAATCTTGAAATCGTTGGTAGCAGAATCTTTTTCAAACCAATCCGGGTGTGTTTTGGTCCAAACATGATCCCAGCCCGTATGATTGGCCACCCAATCGATGATGACTTTAAAACCCTGATCATGCGCTGTTTTAACTAAGGCTTTGAAATCTTCCAGTGTACCAAATTCAGGATTGATGGACGTATAATCTGCAGCAGCATAATAACTGCCCAATGTGCCTTTTTTGTTTTTTTGCGCAATAGGTGTAATAGGCATAAACCAAAGTGTTTCTACACCCATATCTTTTAACCTGGGCAGTTCTTTTACAAAGGCATTAAATGTTCCTTCTTTTGTATACTGACGCAGGTTTACTTCGTAAACATTCGTTTTTTTTATCCAATCTTTTGCTGTGCTGTTCATAGTTGTGGTTTGGGAGGTTGTATGGGTTTGTGGAGATTGACAAGCTGTTAATAAAGCTAACAATACTCCGTAAATAACTTTCATATATGCCTTTTATAAAGGTTGAAAATAAGCAGTTATAAGGCAATCGACAAAAGGGATTATGAAGGTTTTAGCACATTAGGGATTAACTTTGCGCATCATGAAGACGTTTGATGTTCCTCAGGTTTACAGAAGCCCATTGATATCTGCCATTAAAAAAAAGCGCAAGGAAGGCGACCGCATGAAGAAAGATTTTACGCCTACCCTTCTGGATTTTGGTCCGCTGCGTATTTACCTGGCACGTCACTTTGGTTTTTGCTATGGTGTGGAAAACGCTATTGATATTGCTTTTCGTACCGTTGAGGAAAACAAGGGCAAGCGTATTTTTTTACTAAGCGAAATGATTCATAACCCACAGGTAAATGCCGATTTAATAGCTAGTGGCGTTCGCTTTTTGCAAGACAACAAAGGCGGACAGTTGATTCCTTTTGAAAACCTGACATCGGATGACATCGTGCTGATACCTGCTTTTGGTACTACCCTGGCAATTGAAAAAAGATTGAAAGATTTAGGCATTGCCGTTGAAAAATATAATACCACCTGCCCGTTTGTAGAAAAAGTTTGGAACCGCAGCGAGGCGATCGCCAAAAACGATTATACCATTATCATTCATGGTAAACCTTCGCACGAAGAAACACGTGCTACCTTTTCGCATGCTGCAGCTAGTGCGCCTTCTATTGTAGTAAAAGATATGCAGCAAACCGTTGAATTGGGCAAATACATCATGGGCGAAAAACCTTTAGATAGCTTTTACGTTGAATTTAAAGGGCAGATTTCAGAAGGTTTTGAAGCTCATAAGCATCTGCAGCGGATTGGTGTGGTAAATCAAACCACCATGCTGGCAACAGACACGCAAGCCATTGCGGATTATTTAAAGGAAATTATGATTCGCAAGTTTGAACTTAGTGAAGATAATGTGCAGGAAAGATTTGCGGATACCAGGGATACCCTTTGCTATGCTACCAACGATAATCAAAGTGCGGTAAATGGTATGTTAAGTGTATCTGCAGACCTGGCAATAGTGGTCGGTGGTTATAATTCATCCAACACTTCTCACCTGGTAGAGTTATGCGAAGAAAAACTGCCAACATTTTACATCAGCAGCGAAGCAAAAATTTTATCACCTTCTACCATTATGCATTATAATTTTCATAATGGTACGGAACTGGTAACGCAGGATTTTTTACCCCTCAATAAACCAGTAACCATATTAATGACCAGTGGCGCCTCCTGCCCTGATGCGGTGGTGGAAGCAGTCATAAAAAAACTGGCAGGTTATCATCCTGCCAGTCGATCTATTGAAGAAATAATAGCTCAGTTTTAATACTTCTCTTCGATGTTATAATGCTCTTTGTAAAGCATTTCATAATATTCTTCTGCCATCCGGTTGGAATCAAACTGGAATTGTACGTCGCGCATTCCATTTTTTACAATCTGGCGCCAGGTTGCATAATCATCGTAATACAAGGGTAATATTTCTTTTTCCAGTATTTCATATAATTGATCCAGATCGTACTGATCTTGTTCCTGTACAGTAATGTTGTTGTAATCAATTTCTGGTACAACAAACGAGTTATTGCCATGGTGTACAAACTCCGGAATCCAACCATCATTTGTACTAAAATTGACAGCGCCATTCATGGCAGCGGTCATGCCACTGGTACCGGAAGCTTCGCGTGGAACCCGGGGATTATTCAGCCAGCAATCTGCAGCCTGCTTTAATCTTTTTGAAAGCGCCAACTCGTAACCAATCAGCACCGCAACATTTTTGTATTTTTTACTTATGTGCACCAGCTCGTTAAATTCTGAAATAGCAGGATAATCTAATGGATAAGGCTTGCCTGCCCAAATAATTTGAACCGGATATTTTTTGTTACTTAAAAGCTTTTCGAAACGTTTTTCATCGCGCGTAATTAAACCAGCTCTTTTGTAACCGGCAAAGCGGCGCGCCCATACAATAGTAAAAACATTGGGATCAAATATTTTTCCGGTTTGATCGGCCACCAATTCAAAAGCGCGCTTTTTCATCCAAATCTTACGGTCATCGAAAGCTACATCGTTACCATCTTCTTTGAATCGGTACAACTGTTTATCGGCCCAGTAACGCCAGTTTTGCGCATTGGTTATAGAAACAATAGGCGCAATGTTATCATACTTGCTCCACATGCTGCGCGATACCTCGCCATGCAATTGCGATACCCCATTTGAGATGCGTGCAAAACGCAAGGCTGCCAGGGAATGATTGAACTGGTCATCCGGCATGCCGGTTACTTTCTTTACTTCTTCTACAGTCAAGCCACAGAAGTAACTCATTTTATGGCAAAGATGAATATCATGTTTTTCGTTACCCGCTTCTTCCGGTGTATGGGTAGTAAATACAAGGCGTTTTTTAACTTCGTCAATTTTATGGTTGTATTTATTATACAGGTAAAAAGCTGCTGATAATCCATGTGCCTCGTTCAGGTGATATACTTCCGGCTGAAAACCAATTTCATCCAGCAACTTGGCACCACCTACACCCAGCAAAATAAATTGGGCCACTTTGGTAGCAACGTTTCCATCATATAAACGGTGAGTAATGGTTTGCGATACGTAATCATTTTCCGGTATATCGGTTGTCATAAAGAACATGGGCGCGGAGTTGAACGTTTCCGGCGCCAGGTACAATACTTTAACCCATACCGGATGTTCGTGCACGGTTATTTCAAACTTAATTCCGGTATCTTCCAAAAAGCTGTATCCTTTTTCCATCCAGGTTACCTGTAAGGTTTGATCCTGGTTACGAGCCTGGTCGTAATAACCATACTTCCATAAAATACCGATACCAACTAAATTCTGACGCAGTTCAAAAGCGCTGCGCATATGCGATCCAGCCAAAAAGCCTAAACCGCCACTATATATTTTAAGAGGTTGATGAATGGCAAACTCCATTGAAAAGTAAGCAACTCGTTTTCCATAACGTTGTTCGTCTACGGGGTAAGGGACTTTGAAGGATTTAAAATTCATTTCAAAAATGTCTTTAATAGCTGTGCAATATAATAGAATTTCAACAATGTGTAGTAATGACACAAATCAATAAATAATTAAGCACAACTCAATTTGTAGGATTTGCTTTAGGTTTTGTTTCTTTTTTGCGGGTGTAGGTACCATCAAAAGTGCACTTCAGATCGCGGAAGGAACCACAACCCTCTACTTCTTTTAAAGTTATTTTATTGGTACCAAAAGTAATTTCCAACACACAAGGGTTGCCTGTACCTCTGAATGCAGCGGTATTAGAAGAGGTCATTAATACCGTACCTTTTAATTCACCAATACATTCTTCGCCGGTTTTTTCAAAATGGATAAAAACATTTCGCTCATTTTCCGTTCTGCCATCACGTACAGATATCATATTGCGCTTGCCGTTTGTATAATCGCCTGAAAACTTTTGTGTTTTTGCAAAAGTATCAATCGGGTTAATCAGTTCTTGTTCCGAGTCATCCATCAGATCTGTCATAATCAGGATAAAATCTTTTGCTTCATTATTGAACACATAAACATCTTTTCCTTCAATCACCACATCATCTTTTGTACGACGGTTTATATTGCGGGATATGGAAAAGCTTTTATCTACCGAGCTGCTTTGATTGGTTTCGGCTCTGGCATCTGGAATAAGAAATGGGAAGGAAGCAGCATAAGCGCCTTCTTTATCAAAAACAGTTAATAATGCAGCTTTTTTATTTCCGCTTACCGCTTTGATGATAAAGTATTGTTCCGCATCCGGTGCCTGGAATTTGGCAATGGGCACCAGTTTAATTCCGGTTGTTTTACCAAATAACTTTTTTTTAATACTATCAGGAATAGAGGCCGCGAAAGATGCATTGCGAATACCCGTTGTATCCGTATTTTTTAGAAGCCCTGTATCAGTAAGTTGGTAGGGTAATGAAACTTCAGCAAAGCGTGTTGAGAAGTTTTCATAATTGAATTCACTATTTTCCTCTTCTTCAGGCGCCTGCTGCTTATTGTTGTTGCAGGCCAACAAAACCATCATCATTAAAACAAATCCGAGGCTTTTCATGCGTCATATTTGATGTAAAGTAAAAAAATATTAGGCAATCGGGCCCAAACATTAAAAAAAACTATTTTTTGATTCCTGTTATAATTTTTAGATTTGTCTAAAAATAAATTTAGAGGGCTTGAAACTTACGCAAAGCGAAGAGAATTATCTTAAAAGTATTTACCACCTGCAGCAAGGGCAGGACGCGGTCAGCACCAATGCTTTGGCCGACCTGTTAAAGACACGTGCCGCTTCCGTTACTGACATGTTGAAAAAACTGAATGCCAAAAATTTGCTGCATTATAAACCCTACCATGGTTTTTATTTAAGTTCAGAAGGTAGAAAGGTAGCTACCAGTATTATACGCAGGCATCGCTTGTGGGAAGTGTTTTTGGCTCAAAAATTAGGCTTTGGCTGGGACGAAGTGCATTCTGTGGCCGAAGAACTTGAACATGTTAGCTCTAAAAAATTGATTGAAAAGCTGGATGCTTATTTAGGATTTCCACCCTTTGATCCGCATGGCGATCCTATACCGGACAGCAAAGGAAAAGTAACACCTGCACCTCAAATTAAATTAATAGAACTACCAGAAAGTGAACTGGCACAAATAGTAAGTGTTACCAATCAAAGCAAAGCAATGTTAGATGACTTGACAGAAAAAAATATTGGAATCGGCACCCGAATTGAAATAAAAAAGCGATCTCTTTTCGATCAGTCATTGCAAGTTAAAGTACGTAATAAACATATCACACTAACGGCAGAATTAGCAAGGCATTTATTTGTAAAAAAACTATAGCATGGAACAGATAGAACAATTTTTAACACGGATCGGACCTGTTTATTCAGCCGTATTAGCCACTACGTTTACCTGGCTGGTTACGGCCGCTGGTGCGTCGTTGGTTTTCTTTTTTAAAACATTGAACCGGAATGTACTGGACCCCATGTTAGGCTTTACGGGTGGGGTTATGGTGGCAGCTTCATTCTGGTCGTTATTAAATCCGGCCATCGAAATGTCTGAAACCATGTACCCGAGCATGAGCTGGATGCCGGCTGCCGTGGGTTTTTTACTTGGTTCCATGTTTTTATTTTTCCTTGATAAATTAACGCCGCACCTGCATATAAATTTTGGCGAAGGTGAAAAAGAAGGTATCAAAACCCAATGGCANAAAACTACTTTGCTGGTGCTGGCTATTACATTACATAACATTCCTGAAGGTTTAGCGGTGGGTGTATTATTTGGAGCCGCAGGTATGGGTATGGAAGGCGCTTCTATTGCCGGTGCTATGGCATTGGCCATTGGTATTGGTTTGCAAAACTTTCCGGAAGGTATTGCCGTTGCTATGCCTTTGCGCAGGCATGGTGTAAGCCGCATAAAAAGTTTTTGGTTTGGACAATTGTCTGCCATTGTAGAACCAGTAGCTGGTTTTGTTGGTGCGATAGCGGTTATTTATATGCAGCCCATTTTACCGTTTGCCCTTGCTTTTGCCGCTGGTGCCATGATTTATGTGGTAGTGGAAGAAGTAATACCGGAAACACAACGCGATAAATTTACCGACCGTTCCGTATTAGGTTTCATTTTTGGTTTTTTGGTAATGATGATTCTGGATGTGGCTTTAGGATAGAATTGTCAGTGTAAAAATTAAAAGGGAAATGAAGGATTTTAAAAATCTTTCATTTCCCTTTTATATTATATTGATTGAATAAAGTGATGATAATAAATCGCGTTATCGTTTTTTATGTTTTAAAACTATAATGCTTAATAACAAAATTCAATGTCTTAAAAAATGTTTCACAACCCTTTTAACTATAAAACACCTTTGGTAGACGGTAATTGATTGCTGTTTACATCCCGCTTTACCGCCATTTTAAGAGCTTTGGCAAATGCTTTAAATATGGCTTCAATTTTATGATGTTCATTATCGCCGCGGCAAAAAACATTCAGGTTGCAACGGGCTGCATCCGAAAAGGATTTAAAAAAGTGATAAAACATTTCCGTTGGTACATCACCTACCCTTTCGCGGTGAAAATCAGTATTCCATACAATCCACGGACGTCCACCGAAATCAATCAACACTTTTGCTTCTGCATCATCCATTGGTAAGGCAAAACCATAACGTTCAATTCCTTTTTTATTGCCAAGCGCTGCTAAAAATGCTTCACCTAATGCAATGCCAGTATCTTCTACCGTATGGTGTTCATCAATGTGCAAATCGCCATTAGCAAATACCTTTAAATCTATATTTCCATGCCGGGCAATCTGATCCAGCATATGATCGAAAAAATGCAAACCTGTTTTGATATCTGCCTTACCTGTACCATCCAGATTCAGTGTAATATCAATGCTGGTTTCGGCAGTTTGGCGTAAATGTTTAATTTCCCTTTTACCACCTTTTAAAAACTCGTAAATATCTTTCCAGGCCTGCGTTTCCAGCGCAATCACTTCTTCCAATGCCTTTAATTCATCGCTGATTTCCGCAGCGCCTAAATCAGGATTATTTTTCAACCAGATTGCTTTACAACCTAAATTTTTTGCCAGTTGCACATCTGTAATCCTGTCACCAATAACGAATGATTGTTCCATATCATAAGCATCGTTATTCAGATATTCAGTAAACATGCCGATGCCGGGCTTGCGTGTATCCAATCCATCCTCCGGAAAGCTTCTATCTATATGCTCTTTGGCAAATACAACGCCTTCATTGGCAAAAGAACTCATTACCAGGTTATGCGCCGGCCAAAAGGTTTCCTCCGGAAAAACATCCGTACCCAAACCATCCTGGTTACTCACCAACACCAGTTCATAATCCAGTTCTTCAGCAATTTTGATCATATATTTAAATACCTGCGGATAGAAACTAACTTTATCCAACGAATCGATCTGGTAAGTTGGTGGAAATTCTGAAATCAATGTTCCATCGCGGTCGATAAATAAAACCTTTTTCATACTAATTATTTTAATTTACTCCTCACCCCTTTTACTTCCAATGGTGTAACGGTGCTTTCTTTATTACCAAAATTATTTCTGATGTAAGAGAGTACATCGGCTATTTGGGCATCGGTTAAATGGGTTTGTGGCGGCATGGCATTGTTGTATGTTTCACCATCAATTTCCACTTGCCCACGCGACCCTTTTAACAGAACATTGATGAGATGAATTTTTGGACCTGTTACGCCTGGTGTTTTACTCAAAGGCGGATTTAAATTGGGCACGCCATAACCATCTGCCTGATGACAAGCCAGACAAAAGTTGGTATACACGATTTTTCCCCTGGCAATGGAAGCCGTTGTAGCTGCTGATGGTTTGCTAACACTGGCTTTTCCCTGGGCAAATGTTGTAAAGAAGGAAAGGCTGAATAAAAAAACGAAAATCCCTTTCATACAGCTGCAATTACGGTTTGTAGATTATTTTAAAAATGGTTCCTTTTGCATCATCAGTTACGTACAAAGCTCCATCAGCACCCTGTGCTAATCCACAAGGACGATATTGCGCTTCCCTTGGGTTGATTACATTATCGGTACCCGCAAAGTTGTCGGCAAAAATTTCCCATTCGCCATTGGGCTTGCCATCTTTAAAGGGAACAAATGCAACGAAATAACCTTTCTGCGGTAACGGCGCCCTATTCCAGGAACCATGAAAAGCAATGAATGCTCCATTCCGATATTTTGCAGGAAACTGGCTGCCTGTATAAAACAACAATGCATTTGGTGCCAGGTGTGCAGGGAATGCAACTACCGGCTGCTCAACACCTGCGCAACGACCTGTTTGTTTCCCATCGCCGCCATATTCAGGTGCCATTACTTTTGCTTTTTGAAAAGGATCGTAATAACAATAGGGCCAGCCAAAATTGGCTCCAGCTTTTTTTACTTCAAACATTTCTTCAGCCGGCAAATCGGCACTTTGCTGGGCCGTATACAAATCAGGATGTAGGTTGTTTAATTGATCGCGTCCATGCTGCATTACAAAAAGTGTGTTGGTGGTATTGTTCCAGTCCAGTCCTACTACATTGCGTATACCTGTAGCATAACGAATGCCTTGTGCATATGACTGGTCTTTTACATCGGCTTTAAATTGCCAGATACCTCCTGCCGTTTCCAATATCGGGCAAGGTTCCTGGCCCGGTGAACCTTTGGTACGATCTTGCAATTGACATGCATTGGATGGCGCGCCAATGTTTACATACAGATTACCTGCATTATCCAGTGCTATTGATTTTGAGTTGTGCTGACCCTGATCTACCAGCCCGGTAACAATACGCTCAGGCTCAGACGGATTTATGACATCGCCCTTTTCACTCAACCGGTAACGAAATACTTCGCTGTTAGAAGATGTGTATAAATAGCCATTTTTTATTGCGATGCCTGTACCGTTGTAGCCGCCAAAACCTGTTGAATCATCAATCAGTCCATCACCGTTTGTATCGCGCAGGCGATAAACACCTTTGCCATTCCTAGCCCTGTTTAACTTTACAAAAAGATCGCCATTGCTATTGATCGCAATATGGCGCGTGGCACCCATGCTTTTTGCAATAACCGTAGCCGAAAACCCTGTGGGCACGGTAATGGCAGTAGCGGTTTGTGCATGACTGCTTTGTGCCAATAAAAAA
>JGI24806J26614_1000616_pt1 | contig 11505 bp, 14 predicted proteins | sample Kansoi200umMDA_FD_26614 | JGI IMG/M metagenome (IMG submission 26614)
ATGCTTGTTGAAAATCACGAACGAATTAATTAACCTAAAAAATTTAAACGTATGAATTCAACAAACGTGCTCGGTGCTTTTTTGCTCGGAGGAGCAATAGGAGCAACGCTCGGAGTATTGTATGCGCCTGACAAGGGCAGCAACACCCGCAGAAACATCATCGGTAAAAAAGATGAGCTGCTGGATGAAGCGGAGTCCAAAATTGAAGAAGGAAAGGACTACGTAAAAACCAAATACCAGGAAGGTAAGGATAAGCTCCACGACAAGTTCCAGGAAAGCAAGGAAAAGCTGAGTGATTTAACGGCTAAAGCCCGTGAAAAAGCAGATGGCGTGAAGAACGACCTGGAAGATTCAAAGAGCAAAACCAGGCAGCCGGGTTATTCACCTTCAATGTAAATTGTCATTTCCGCTACCCTGACTTTTCATGCAAGAAGAAGACTCACCCCTCAATCATCTTGTTCAGCATGTGAAGCAATATGTAGAGGCAAGAATTGCACTGGCTAAGCTGGATACTGCTGCCGGAATGTCGGCAGCAGTATCTTCTTTAGCTAAAATCGCCATTCTGTTACTCACCGCCAGCATCGTGATTGTGTTTTTAAGCGTAGGAATGGCATTGCTGATAGGCAAGCAACTGGGTGAGCCTGCTTTAGGTTATTTGTGTGTGGCAGGCTTCTTTTTGTTAGTGGGGATTATTCTTTATGCCCGCCATGATAAATGGATACAGCTCAGGATCGCAAACGAAGTATTAAAGCGTTTAGCTAATGACAAATAAAATCGGATGCCTGAAAGACCTCCATGCCGAGCGTTCCTACCTCAGGGCGCAGATAAAGGATATGGAAATCAGGATCAAGGAAGATATTCATGCCATCGAAACAAGGGTGAAGCCTGTAGTACATGATATGTTTCAGGAACAGCCGATTGCTCAGCCCAATGTTAAAAGCATGCTCGTAACCGCCTCGGTGGGTTTGGGACTGGATTTCGTGGTCACTCAATTAATAATGAGACATTCCTCAGGCTTTAAAAAAGCAGTGGTATCATGGGTAATTCAAAACGGAATGCCTCTCGTGGCAGGAACCCAGGCGAGGAGAATCTTCTCATCCTTGCTGCATCGCAGAAATAGACTTTCAAATAATGAATAAGCCGAAATAGTATAATGGAAAAAATAATCGTCCTAATCGCAGTATCACTCTTAGCAATATTAATTGCTCTCCTGTTGACTTTTACCCGTATCGGACGGTTCCTATTGTCTGCTATTATGTATTGGATATTAATTTTGGTTTCTTTTATGGCGCTGCCGTTTGCTGCCTCCATAACAAACCGAAAATAAAACTTATGGTTATTCACAATTATAAACTATCGGGATGCCATACCTGCAATAATGCCCCTTGATTCATTTAAAGAATTGTGACGATTCTGAATGTAAGGGGTGGGTCCTCTATTGCTCATTCAAATTTAATGCGTTGATTTGCGCGATTGCCAACTTGAACGATAATTGCGGCAGTCTCTGGCCTCCTATCACATTACCAAACCCTCCCCCACCCCCTCAACAGAAATCATCGTAAAATGCAAGAGTGACAGGATATTTCATTCCTGAACGGCTATTTTGGTACTCATTTTTCTCCGCGGACGCCATCTTGTCAGAGATTCGCGTAGAATTTACCGCGGTACATTCGTTGAGGAGTAGAACTGTAACAAAAGGAGAATAAACAGCATGAAAAAACCCCGCAAAAAAATAGAGCGCGAAAAGAAATATGCGCGTATCAGGGTTCCTAAATCATGGACCAAAGGTGACGCTAATCATATTTATATGGATGAAATAATCGTGCGATATTCCCTGAATTAAAAAAAGCGAGGCTCATATCATCAATTCCATCCTCGCCCAATAAACAGTTTAAGCCTCCCAATGCAACTCACCACCCACAGCGGCTGGTTTATGATTTTAGTTGGCCTTTCCAGCGAGGAATGAACCTGCTCCAGCGAGGAGTTGCTTCATCCAGCGTGGAATTATCTTATTCCATCAAGGAATATACTGATTCTACACAGGAAATGATAATTTCCACTCTTCCGAAACCTAATTCCATGAAAGAACCCCAGATTTCTTAGCAGGAAATCCCTATTTCCACGCTTCCGAGACCTCATTCCATCATGGAAATCTCAATTTCCACGCAGGAAATGATGATTTCTACGCTTCCAAGACCTCATTCCACGAAGGGAAACCTACTATAATTACGTAATTATACGTAGGTGCAACCTAACGTTCACCCCATTTATCTCACCCCGCCACCCCTCGCAGTTCAAATCACCCCGAGGTTCACTATGGTGAGGTGCTGCCTTCCCAAAATGTGCAAATAGTAGCGCAGGTGAGCAGGAAAAAAGGGGGTCAGGCACGGTTTGTTTCCCGTTTCTTCCTTTAAATTATTAATGGTCTGCTTATTGAAATACAGTGATTATAAAAACTAAAACGATGAAAAAGCCAAATCCAAAAAAGCTGTATGACAATATCGAGATTCCCGAATCATGGACTAAAGGCGACCATGAGCAGGTATATATTGATGAGATTATTGTTTACTATTCATTGAATTGATGGAGTTCTATTGCAGAACAATGAAATCTCCCCGCGATCGTGAGGCAGACCTCTTCCCTCAATATAGAAAAAAGAAATCCGGAAGAAGGATGGAAGTTTGGAATAGGTTTTGTTAAACATCACATGAAAAAAATAATTTAGGATGTTAAAAAAGAAATTCAAAATAGCAATAGCCGAAGATGATGAGTATTATAATCAGGTATTGGTAAAAACGGTTCAGCACATCTGCTCTTCAGAGCAGTTCGATATGTTTGATTGTGAAATAAAATCCTACCTGTCGGGACAGAAATGCGCTGACAACATAGACTACGACACCGATATCCTGATCCTTGACCATTACCTCGATAATCACGCTAACTCCTTTTACAATGCATTTGATATGATGAAAGCGGTGCAGGAAAAATGTAAATCGTGTAAGGTGATAGTAATGTCAGGACAGAGAAATAAAACTGTAGAAAAGGATTTGATGATTAAAGGCGCTTATGAATATGTTGATAAGGAAAGGGATGGAACGCAACACCTCCGCCAGGTGGTCACTAAAATCATGAAGGAAGAAGCGACAAGATTCCCGACTGTAAAAGTTGCATGAGATAAGCCGTTCCTTTATCCTTCCTTTTCAATTACTCCCTACTCAGAATTGCTGAATGGGATGCTGAAAACACAAGCAGGTGAGATAGAGTGAGCCTGCCAGTTTTGCTATACTCTTATATAAAACTGTAAACAGACATAATGAGCAACCATGCGGCTGCTATGATGCTTAAACGCATCATTACCCGTCTCAAATCATCTTTCATAAAAAAATGGATTAATGGTAATCCTGCTGCAATAAATATTCCATTTGAAGGATACCTTAAGGATGAAGAATCAACCCGGTCTTTGGGGCAAAATTTCCTCAAAGAGCTAGCACACATAACTGCTTACTGGAGCATCATCATTAGTGTTTTCTTTGCTCCTGCAGTTTTGAGTTGGCTACTTCAGCAATCGCTAAGGCTTCACCATTGACAAGGGCCAGAAAACAGGCACCAAGAAAAAGATCACTGCCATCAGGATGAGGGTGAGCAAGCCCCCCACCCTGATAAAATCAATGAATTTGTATTTGCCGGGTCCGTAAATGAGAATACAACTTGGCTCAAACGGGGTGATGATGGAGATGGAAGCTGAGAGCATAACGGCAATAGCGAACGTGACGGGATTCACCTTAAGCGATGCAGCGCTTTGCAAAGCAACGGGCAGCACCACCAACGCAGCGGCAGCATTGCTCATGGGCTGTGTCAGCAACACCGTGATGATCATGAAACCGAGCATGATGCCTGTGGGTCCAAACCGGTCGAATACTGAAATGAACCCATTTGAAATCCAGAGGTCCGCTCCGGAATTTTTCATGGCAGTACCGAAAGCGGTCATCCCGGCAATCAACACCAGCAGGCGCCAATCAATGTTCAGATAAGCCTCTTCGGGTTTTATGACTTTTAGAAGCACGGTTCCCAGCGCTGCGCTCAAAAAAGCAATGTCGAGCGGTATAATCTCCAGGGAGCCGAGCACCACTGCCAGCACAAAAAGCACCATGGTGATAATGCCCTTGCGCACGCGGTTGGGATTTATCTGATAGTCATCCAGCAATAGAAGATTATGCTGGTCGTGAAAGTCGGCAATTTTTTCGGCTGTGCCCTGCACGAGCAGCATGTCGCCCACCTGCAGGCGAACAGAACCAATTTTTTGTGTAAGGTTGAGTCCCGATCGGTGTATTGCCACCACCACTAACCCGTAATGTTCTCTGAACTTTGTTGCCTTGACGGTGTTTCCAATCAAACGGGATTTGGCAGGAATCAGCACTTCTGACAATTGCATCGAATCTTTACTGGCAGCGCTATAAAACACATCCAGCGTATCCGCCCTGATGTCAATGCCGCTCTTTTCCTTCACCGCTAGCAAATCCTTTACATTTCCATTCACCAATACCAAATCATCTTCCTGGAAAGTAGAATTCCAGCCGGGATAAAATTTATGTTCGTTGCGGATGATACCCAGAATGCGAAAGCCTGAATTGGCAAGGCTCGACTCATAAACTTTCTGCCCCACGAGCCCTGAGCCTGTCAGAATTTTTACTTCACTCATATATTCCCGCACTTTGTAATCTTCCAAAAGCTTTCCCGGTGCCCTGTCGGGAAGAAGAAATCTGCCGATAGCGATCATATATACCATATAAACCCCCGACATTATCAGCCCGATGGGCATGATGGAAAAGATGCCGAGTTGCCCGAATCCTTCTTTAGCCAGATACCCGCTGACCGCGATATTGGTAGAGGTGCCGATGATTGTCCAGTTGCCCCCCACGATATTGGCAAATGCCATGGGCATCAGCAATTTGGAGGGGTTAATATTTGATTTCCTGGCGATACTGAGCAGCGGGGGAATCAGCAGTGCCGTAAGTGTGGTATTATTCATAAATGCGGAGAGGAAAGCGGTAAAGGGCATTATCCATAGCAATACCCCTACTAGTTTAGCCGCCCTTGTCTTGCTAACGGAATCTGACAACACATCCATCACACCTGATGTCTCGATAGCCGAGGTGAGCACAAATATGGCAGCGAGCATCACGATGAAATCGCTGCTGAATGCCGCAAATGCTTCCTTGGAATCAATGATGCCCGTGAGCACCAGCACGATAAGCATGAACACGGTAACAACGTCAACCGAAAATTTTTCGGTTGAAAAAAGAACGACAGCCAGTACAAGCAAGCCGATGACGATGGCTATCTCCACTATTTTAAGTTTCTTTTATCCTCACTCCCCGAGGTGGTTGAAGGGGATTGGTCAAAGCTCATTCCACTTTTATTCAAATCAACCACCCTAATGGGAAATGGGAAGGAAATACCTTTTTCATTAAAATCAGACTTTATGTTTTTAATACCCTCGCTGACGGCTTTCGTATAATCATTATCACGGTTGAATTTAATCCAATACCTGACTTCAAACGTAATGGCATACTCGGCAAACGCGCGGTAAAAGAATTCTACCTCGGTGCCCGGCTGAAGGCTGTTTAATTTTTCGATGGCCTTCACTGCCGTACGCTCAACGTTATCCAGGTTCTCTGTATAGGAAACCCGCGCCTGCAGGTCAATCCTCCTTTTACCCACCCTCGAATAGTTAAAAAACGCATTTTGATAAACCACTTTATTTGGAACGATGGCAATTTGTCCCTGCGGAGTCAGGATGTGCGTGCTGCGCATATTAATGGTGATGACATTCCCATACACATTCCCTGTTTCAATGAGGTCACCGGACTTGTAGGGCCTGCGCGATGCAATCATTATGCTGGAAACGAAATTTGCCACCACATCCTGGAAGCCTAAGCTGAAAGCCAGCCCAAGGATGCCCGCCCCCGCGAGCAGCGAGGTGAATGTTTTATCAAGGTTGATGATGTCAAGCGCGATAAAGAAACCGAAGAGGAAAACCGCTATTCCTGCGAGACGTGATAAGAAATTATTGATGGCTTCGTTGCCTGTAGCTTTTTCCAGCCCTTTGTAAATCGCGCGTTTTGCAAACAGTGCGAGAACAAAAAACAGGATAATGACTAAAACAGCTACCATAAAGTTCGGTAGCATCGTCACAAAGGTTTCAAACCAGGCTGCTAATTTTTCGTGGAGCAGCTCATAAGCTTGGTGAAGGTAACCCATGCCGGAACGAAAAAAATTAAAAAGATTCTAACCTGACAAAAGTATAACTCTGTAATTTAAGTAGCTATATACTTTTGCCATAGTTTTAAATGGTTATCCTCTCCAACCAGAAAAATCTTCAGTTGGAAGCTTTTGATTCCTGAAATCGAATTTTCAGACGGATGATCCTGAAATTGGTTAGCGATTTCTATTCGCCCCCCTGCCTAAAATTTTTCTTAATCCAGGTCTTTGCCTCCTGCATCCGTTCATCATAGTCGTGATAAAGTCGCTTGCCCGTCAAGAAGCCCACGGTACGAGAAGTGAATAATGAATTATAGACAAGATTCAATGAAGCCATACATATCCACGTGCAGATTAACAGGCAATATCCCCATTCAAGCAGGGTTATTGCCCAAACTTCAGGGCGCACGAAATGACCCGGGTCAACCGTCATTTGCCACATCAAATCTTTGGGCCATAAGAGAGCGACCATATAACACGCAGCAATTATTATCCCGTGCAGCACGAGCACCGGATGAAGGCGCTTCTGCTCATCCCGCCAAATGGCAAACGCAAAGAGCGATACAGAGAGCATGGCTCCCGCAAAAAAGATGGAAGCCACAATCAGGTGCGGAAGCCAATCGGCAGCAGTAAAATAACCCACGGCAGAAAAATGAACCGTGGCAATAATACCGGTAACGATGCCTGCGCGGGCGGCAAGCCCATTGCCAAGGTAACGTCCCAGCCCAATCACAAAAATCATGAATAGGAATCCGGCAACGTTCAGGCTCCTGTTGAACACATGCGCCTTGGTGGTAGAAGCGATCATCCCCAATTCAGAAATAAAATGATTTTCAGGTGAATAGAATCCAGTACCGGTGTAATGCATAGCAGCCTCATAAATGCCGCCACCGACTATCACACATCCGGCTATTCCCGCTATAGGTGGAAGGAGATGGAAAAGTTTGTTATTTTGAAAACCGGATTTCATAACAGCATAAAATTAAGAAGAGTTTTTAGGTATTTCAAAAAAAAGCCTTTGGAGATTATCCAAAGGCTTTGTTCGTTTTTCTGAAATGCCTTGATTCAGTTTTACCTCTTCAAGTTGACAAGTGTGTTACAAATTGCTTTGTTACGCGCCTTGTATTTATTTCTGAAAAAGAACTGCTTACTTCATTGACATAATCGTGCCAATCATTGCAAGAGGGGAAAAAGCAGAGACGTCCGCGCAAGCGAGGAAATTATTGCTCATCGCGGTAAATTATCTACAACCTTTATCGTAAGCCATCCGAACTTAACGCAATTATTCCATCACCATGGAATCTCTTCCTTATCCCTGAAAAATTTACCGGTCAAACTTGGAGGGGCATCTGTTGCCAGCCAGATGGGAGTTTCGGCTCCCTTCTCGACAGAGCGGGTTGCATTTCTTCCACCCATATCGGTTCGCACCCACCCGGGGCACACCGCGTTTACCGAGATATTTTTCTCCCGTAATTCATATGCAAGATGTCTTGTGATGGCATTCATGAGGGTCTTTGAAACACAGTAAGCGGGCCACCATCCTGCTACTTCATCCGTCATCGAGCCGCCTCCGCTTGAAATCATGATAACTCTGGCTGGTGATTTCATGAATGGCAAAAATGCCTTCGTCACGCGCAGCGGTCCGTAGCTATTGGCGGTTAGTGTTTCAGTGAAAATATTTTCCTGGCTTTCAGTCAAACTCTCATCGCCCTTGATACCAACTCCGGCATTATTCACCAGCACATCCAATGGCTTTTTCAACGAACCAAATTGACGGGCAGCATTCAGAATGCTGCCCGGGTTGCTAACGTCTATCAGCAGCATGTCAGCATGGATATTTTCTGTTTGTAATTGTTTGAGCGCCTGCTGCAAGCGGCTTTCATCACGACCGGAGATAATCACCTGCCATCCCAGCTTCCCGCATTGTCTTGCAATCTCAAAGCCAATCCCCCTGTTGCTACCGGTGATTAGAATGGATTTTTGGGGAGTCATGTGATAATAGCTCTCTTCCTGATATTTTCTGCCTCAAGCTTCTATACAAAGAGGATGTTGTGCTGGCCGGGGACGTGTGAATCTATCAAAATCATTAATCAGTTACTGATAATGATTTTCTCGGTGGATACCTTGTTTCCAGAGGTAAGTTTCAGGAAATAGATTCCTGATGGCTGGTTATCTAAATTGATTGGCTCGTTCAGTTTCCCGGCAAATTGTTGCTTTGCATCGTAGTAAATCGTCTGCCCTAAGGGATTGTAAATGTTGATGGTCACATCATGTTGCTCCACCATATCCATCTCCATTATGAATTGCCCGGTATTAGGATTGGGATAAAGCCTGAAAGTTTCATCTGAGCTTGCGTTGGTGGCTATAAGCTCCATTTTTGCAGAACCAGTTACCGTAAAGCTCACGGTAAGAGCAATGCCAGCAGTGCCTGAACCGCCTGTGCCATTGTAAGGTGTTGCTGTTAAAGTATAGTTGCCTGCCGTTACATTCCATTGCTTGTAATTACCGGCAGGACTGTCGCCTGCAAGAGCATAGGGAGCAGTGCTTTCTGTACTGAAGACGGAACCATTTAGAACAAACTTGACACTTTTTACCACTGTGCTTCCTGGGCAAATATTTGCCCGTATATTGATGGGGCCTGTGGTGCCGAGGTTGATGGTCATCCCCTGTGTAAGCGGACCGATGTCACCGGCAGTGCCGGTTCTGACAATCGTTAATGATGTTACCTGCAAGGGCTGGCAACTCCCACCGCAGGATGAACCGTTTCCGAAGCACACCCCGCAGGCATCTTTATTAGAGTTAGCAACATGTCCGGTATTTCCGCCAGAACAAACTCCGCAGTCATCAATAAAAGCCGTACCTCCGGCAACGCCATTACAGTCAGGTGTTCCCGAATTGGTGAAAGAAAATACTTCCTGCGTATTTAACTCATTGCCGCCACCCCTATTGCCTGCTCCGCACACCACATAAACTTTGTTATTATAAACGATGGCGCTGGTGCCATTCCTGCCCTGGTTCAGAGAAGCCACGGTGCGCCAGCTTTGGCTCACGATATTGAACGCTTCCGTTTTATTGAGCGAGGTGCTTGAACTTCCTGTTTCTCCGCCCGCAATCAATATGTCATTGCCCAGCAAAGCAGCAGCGGGGGCAGCTCTTTGCGTGGGAATGTTCTTGGAAGAAGGCAGGGTGCTCCACGTGTTGCTTGCGATGTCATAAATATCCACCTCGGCAGTAGTATAGTTGAAGGTGCTGCCGTTATATCCGCTGCGTCTTCCGCCCATGCAATAAATTTTCCCGTTAGCAACCACCGCGTTGAAGTGGTCGCGGGCGCGGGGCGCATTAGCAAGCGTCACCCAGGTATTTGTTTGCGGGTCAAACCGATCCAGCCACGCCACCCATCCCGATGAATGTCCGTCAGTGATGCCACACACTACATAAATTTTATTATTGTAAACCACGCATCCGGCAGCGCCCCGCCTCCGCCCCGAAGGAATTTGAGGGCCGATGCTCCATTGCTTGGTGGCAGGGTCAAAGATTTGAATATTAGATACGGGTACTTCATGGCAGCAATTGCCGGTGAATGCCGAAGCTACATACACCTTCCCATTATAGCTCACAGCCTGGAAATGGTTCAGCCCAAGCGAGCTGCTGTTTTCCGTTGTCCATGAATTGGTTGCCGGGTCATACGCTTGCACCGAACGCGTGCCCCTTCCTCCCAGCAGGTAAAACTTATTGCCCGCCTGTACATACGAGCATTCATTCCGAGCCGTGGGAGAACCGGATGAGGGAGCAACTGTTTGCCATTGCCCGGTTTGAGCGGTCGTCTGGGCTGCCATCAAAAGAATACAAAATGCTGAAAAATGAAATTTGTGTAACATGGTTAGCGGGTTTTGTGCGAATGAATTAACACAGGGTTTTTAACCAAGCTTGGTTTTAGCAAGTTTAATAAATATGCTCGCAATAGCACGGCAATGTGCAGAAAAAACTGAGATGACAATCAAACAAAATTGCTGGATCAAATGCTCTTATTCAAAATTGTTGCAGCCATGCCTCAAGTATTGCTTGGGTATTGAGTGTGTGAATCCGAATGTAAAAATCAACCGCCTCATCCAAGATGCAGCGGCTGGAAGGTTTGTTATTCTTCAAACGCCTCTTTCACCGGTTTTCCTACCCAGCATTCACAGGCACTTGGAGCGATAAGAGATAGGCGATGGTGGGGGCTGTATCATAAGTTTCAATTGGATTACTCAATGTTTTTCCCACTGCAACACCGGGGCCGGAAATAATCCAGGGAATCGTTTTTTCCTCCGGTGAATTGCCGCCATGCCAGCCGCCCAAAAGGGCGATGAAGTTATCAGACACACTAATATCTTTGTTCCATGTGTAGAATGATTGCTAAAGTAAGTGCTAAACCCGGTACCATTCTGGACGAGATGCTGCACTGTCCTTATTCATTACATTATTTATCGGAAAATGGTCAGAAAAAAATTAGAGGGCAAATAGGAAAGGGGCAGCATCGGGATGGCTGCGGAATTGCGTTTGCAACAGATAATAATATTGAGGTTCATACGCGTGGAAAAGACCATGTTTGGGACTCCTCATTCAGGGCGTTAGTTGAATCTGCAGTATCCAAAATTTTCATTGCACACAATCGCCTTGCATCAGCCGGTCTTGATGCCAATACTGGTGCTGAGATGGCACAGCCCTTCAGTATAAAGGTCAATGAGGGAACTTTTGCGTTGTGCCATAACGGTACTGTTAATTCGTATGTTAAAGAAGCCGCTACACAAGGCACATCCGATTCAAAATTGTTTCTTGAGAAACTGGTAAAAACAAAAGAAGATAATTCATTTCAAAAAATAATAGAAAGGTTAAAGGAAATAATAGCTAAAGAGAGATTTTCTTCACTTACAGCAATGCTTATAAATAGTGCCGGGTTAATAGTATGGCGCGTTTTCAATACCAATAGCAACGAAAAAAAATTGAACGACAACTACTATGGCATGTATTTTCAAAAACATGATAATAGTATTCGGTTTTCATCAGAACCGCTGGACGCAAGCGGTGATTGGACGTTAATGAAAAACCATTCCGTTATGAGGGTGCTTACTGACTCTGAAAGATTGATTATAGAAGAAATTCTTCTTTAACCTGCGCCCCAGCCGTCCAAAAGGCAAAGCCCTCCGATTTTGCGGGCACTCATCACCGGATTAAACTGGGTTACGTGAGCGGGTGTGGCTTGTC
>JGI24806J26614_1000617_pt1 | contig 11487 bp, 7 predicted proteins | sample Kansoi200umMDA_FD_26614 | JGI IMG/M metagenome (IMG submission 26614)
AAGAGCATTTGGCGAGCTTACAAGAAAAAATGTGGGCCAGTCGATAGCACTAACCGTAAACAACTTTGTTGTTTCAGCACCGCGTGTTTCTGCACCAGTGTTTGAAGGTGATATTTCTATAACGGGCGACTATACGCCTGCTGAAGCAAACATGCTGGCCTTGCAACTAAGAAGCAAACCACTCCCTTTTCCCATTACTTTAATTCATCATGAGACTCAGGAGCTAAAACCACCGCTTTATAAACGATTTATGACTCACATCATCTTCCTTTCGTCGTTCATCATTTTGGCTATCGTGATCTATCATTTATACCCGGTGCTAAGCTCTGAAAATAAAAGCTTTTAAGCCTTTTTTAAGCACCCAAATCTTTGGAAAACTTACACTGAAAACATTATCTTTGCCCCTCTTTAAAAATTTCAGATTTTAGATTAATGATTTTAGATTTAATTCTTTGCTACTCACGCGTTTGCATTCTAAATCCGAAATCTAAGATCCAAAGTCACAAATAATACAATAAGTATGCAACTGAAAGGTTTGGTTCGCTTCTTTACAATCCTGTTGGTCCTGTACTCGATTTACCAACTTTCTTTTACTTGGTTTGTACGCAGTCACGAAAACAAATTGAAGGCTCGTGCTGAAAAATTTGTAAAAGCCAAATATGCCGAGGCAAGAAATAAAAAACCTGAGGATTACTCTGATTCTGTCAAAGCGGTTTATGATGCCAGGTTGAAGCGCCTTGAAGACAGCACCAAGGACGTAACGCTAAGCTACGGTCTTAACGGCGCAATCAGTTATCAGAAAGCAAAAGAAAGCGAACTAAATCTTGGTCTTGATTTGCAGGGCGGAATGAATGTGACCATGGAAGTAGAGATGACAGGGTTGCTGAAAGCAATGGCAAACAATTCCACCGATCCTAATTTTTTAAAGGCTGTCGAAAATGCCAATAAGCGGAAGGCAAATAGCAGTGCAAATTTTATTACACTGTTTGGCGAAGAATACCAGAAATTAAATCCGAATGGAAGATTAGCTGCCATCTTCGCGACTGCCAACCAGGATAAGATAAAGATCACTGATGATAACGCGTCAGTAATTTCTAAAATAAGAACAGAAGCCAAGGCCGCATTCGATCGTACCTATCGGGTGTTAAGCAATCGTATTGACCAGTTTGGCGTAGCTCAGCCCAGCATTAATCCCGATCCTGATCGCCAGATTATTAATGTAGAGTTACCCGGCATTCATGACCAGGAGAGAGTGAGAAAATATTTACAGGCTTCGGCTAATCTCCAGTTTTGGGAAGTTTATACTCTGGAAAGCAAAGACTATGCAAGCGCATGGGAAAAAGGTCAGAAAGTCTTTGAAAATATCATAAATGGTACGGCTTTTACTGACACAACAACTAAGACAGACACGACGAACAAGACAGACACAAGTTCAATAGCGAAAAATGATACGAGTGGGAAAAAAATCGACACCAGCACTGCCTCTGTAAAGAAACCGGGCCAAAGAAGTTTGGCGGATTATATACAGCTTCAGGCTCCAAGCCAGGATAATACAGGGAAAGTTTATTACCCCGCTTCCATTGGAACAGTTGCGATCAAAGATTCTTCTATTGTGCGCACCTATCTTGAGAATCCTGCATTCAAATCTCTATTTCCCCCTGATGTTGTTTGGCTATATGGAATCCCTGATGTGAACGACAAGAACAGAAAAGCGAATCGTCTGCCTTTATATGCCATGAAAACTTATGGTAAAGAAAAAGCAAGACTCGAAGGAGAAGCGGTAAAAGATGCAAGGCAGGATTTCGACCCAACGACCAATAAGGTAGAAGTGAAAATGGAAATGACAACGAGTGGTGCAAAGACCTGGGCAAAAATGACTGAAGAAAATATTGGGAAGCCTATTGCGATTGTCCTGGATAATACTGTTTACTCTGCCCCCAATGTTATTTCTAAAATTGATGCCGGCAATTCAAGCATCACCGGAAATTTCACGACTGAAGAAGCACAAGATCTCGCGAATATTTTGAAATCAGGTAAGCTGCCTGCGCCCGCTAAGATTGTACAGGAGCAAGTAGTAGGCCCTACACTCGGTAAAGACGCCATCAATGGCGGAATGAAAGCATTTGCTATTTCATTCATCGTAATATTCGCGTTGATGCTGGTGTACTATAATACCAGCGGATGGGTCGCAAACATCGCTCTGATCTTAAACTTACTTTTTACCATCGGAGTTTTGACAGGTCTTGGGGCTACATTGACCGCCCCGGGTATTGCCGGCCTTGTATTAACCATAGGCATGGCTGTGGATACAAACGTAATTATTTATGAACGTATCAAGGAAGAACTCACGAGAGGCAAGGGTTATGTGCCCGCAGTGAATGACGGCTATAGACGGTCGCTGCCGCCGGTATTGGATGCCCACGTCACAGTGCTGCTCACTGCCATTATTCTTTTCTCTTTCGGATTGGGACCTGTAAAGGGTTTTGCAACTACACAAATTCTCGGTATTCTCTTATCATTATTCTGCGGAATTCTTGTAAGCCGGTGGGTTACCGATTGGTTCACTGACAAGAAACGGCATCTTCAATACTTTACCGGCATCAGCCAACGGATTTTCAAACATGCGAATTTTAAATTTATTGAGTACAGAAAAATCGCCTACGGTATTTCCTTTGTAGTTCTTGCGCTTGGCATTGCTTCTTTTTTTAATGGTTTTGACGAAGGTGTCGAATTCAAAGGTGGCCGCAGTTTCCAGGTAAGATTTGCACAAAAAGCCAACGTGGAAAAAATCCGCGATGACCTTAAAGTGACCTTTGGTGAAGCACCCATTATAAAAACAGTGGGCGATAATCGCACCCTTGACATTACAACGTCTTACCTGATCGATGAAACAAGGGCTGAAGCCGATTCATTGGTTGAAGAAAAGCTGTATGATGGCTTAAAGCCTCATTTGCCCGCCGGGCTTGCGTACAGCCGATTTGATACGGACTATAAGATAGGTTCTAAGAAAGTGTTGCCTACCATTTCTGATGACCTGAAAGAAGGAGCAAAAAAAGCGATCTCCATTGCACTGCTGATAATTACGCTGTATATTTTTATTCGCTTCCGCGACTGGAGGTATTCATTAGGAACAATTGTGGCATTGTTGCACGATGTGTTCGTGACCTTGGCCGTATTCTCATTTGCGAGAAGCATCGTTCCGTTCCCATTAGAGATAGATCAGCATTTTATTGCCGCTGTCCTTACCGTGGTGGGTTTCTCGATGAATGACACCGTTATCGTATTTGACCGTATTCGTGAATATAGCAAGCAAATGGTTGGCGCCACAAAAGAATCGATCATCAATAATGCGATCAATCATACGTTGAGCCGTACAATTATGACCTCCTTTACTGTATTTGTCACCATTCTTATTTTATTCCTGGTTGGTGGCGAGGTAACAAGAGGTTTCGCATTCGCGATGCTAGTAGGTGTTATCACAGGTACCTATTCTTCAGTGTTTGTGGCCGCACCCATCCTCGTTGACCTGGCGAGAAATAAGCCATTGGGTAAGGCTGATACAGTATTAGAAGTAAAACAAAAACCGAAGCCTACCCCATCATCAAAACCTGCTACAGCGAAATAAGATCGCGGATTATGCGGATTGAGATCGCAGATTACGGGGGATTGATGTGATTAGATTTTTAAGAATGGCCTCAGTTTGTGAGGCTATTTTTCTTGTTGCTGTTTGTAAACAATGTCCGTACAAATTTTTATTGCCGAAAAATCACGGTATCTTAATTTTTCCTCTTAATCAACAAAATCCTGCAAATCGTGGTTATTTTTGGCATTAAATAAAAACCTACATGGATACAGTTTCTATCAGTCTTGTTATTTCCATCTTTTCATTTGTTGCTTCAGTTTCAACCTTTGTTATTTTAAGCCGCAAGCAAAAACAATCCGAGACTTCCGGAGCAGCGGATGGATTTAATTCAAGACCACTCCAGTTACAAGCCTATGAACGATTAGTCATGCTTTCTGAGCGAATAGCCCTACCTAATCTCATCAGTCGTGCCAATCAACCGGGACTTGATGCAAAACAAATGCAGGTGTTGTTGTTGGAAAGTATAAAGCAAGAATACGAATACAACATGACACAACAGATCTATGTAAGTCCTGTTGCCTGGGAAGCGGTGAGAAATTTAAAAGAACAAACTATGCTCATCATAAACCAGGTAGCTGGCGCATTACCACCACATGCCACAGGTCTTGATCTCAATAAAGTCTTAATGGACGTAATGATGAACCAACAAAAAGGTCAATTGCATGCCATTGTACTGGAGGCGTTGAATTTTGAGGCGAGGAAATTGATGAAGTAAGTCCCTCCAAACCTTCCGCCTCAGGCGGAGAGGCTTTAACACCCTTATCATGGCTGAAGAAATAAAAAAATATACAGACAGCGGTATCGAGATAAAAAAAATTTACGATCAAAATGATCTTCAACAAATCCCCCCTTCGGGGGGTGGGGGGGCTGGTCAATTTCCGTTCACACGCGGCATACAAGCCGATATGTATCGCGGCAAATTGTGGACAATGCGGCAATATGCCGGATTTTCCACTGCAGAAGAGAGTAACAAACGATATCATTATTTATTATCGCAAGGCGTGCATGGTCTGAGCGTTGCTTTTGATCTTCCCACTCAAATCGGTTACGATAGCGATCATGCATTGGCGGAAGGAGAGGTTGGTAAAGCAGGCGTCGCCATAGACACCATTGCGGATATGCAAAGTCTTTTTGAGGGAATAAAGCTGGAAGACGTCACCACCTCAATGACTATAAATGCAACAGCATTCATTCTTCTTGCCTTGTACGTGGCCGTTGCAAAGCAGCAGGGCGCTGATCTAAAAAAAATTTCAGGCACCATACAAAATGATATTCTAAAAGAGTATGCTGCAAGGGGAACATATATTTATCCGCCCAAGCCATCGATGCGCATCATCACTGATATTTTTGAATGGTGCAGCAATGAACTTCCCCGATGGAACACTATTTCCATTTCCGGTTATCATATCCGCGAAGCAGGCAGTACCGCTGTGCAGGAAATTGCTTTCACGCTCAGCAATGGAAAAGCGTACGTTAAAGCGGCATTGGAAAAAGGGATGGACATAAATGTATTTGGCAAACGACTTTCGTTCTTTTTTAACGCACACAATAATTTGTTTGAAGAAGTTGCAAAATTTCGGGCTGCACGAAGAATGTGGGCAAAAATGATGAGGGATTTAGGAGCAACGGATGAAAAAGCAATGATGCTTCGCTTTCATGCACAGACCGGTGGAAGCACTCTCACTGCGCAACAGCCGCTCAATAATATTTCCCGTGTTACTATTCAAACGCTGGCTGCTGTTCTCGGCGGTACGCAATCGCTGCACACAAACGGTTTTGATGAAGCATTGAGTCTTCCCACAGAAGAGGCCGCAAGAATTGCTTTACGCACGCAACAGCTTGCCGCGTATGAAAGTGGGATTGCAGATACTGCGGATCCGCTCGGTGGTTCTTATTTCGTGGAGGCTTTGACGAATGAAGTGGAGCAACAAGCCTGGCAGTTGATTGAAAAAATTGATGTGCTGGGAGGAAGCGTTTCAGCAATTGAGCAGGGGTTTATTCAAAATGAAATTGCACGAAGCGCTTATGAATACCAGCGCCGCATCGAGACTGGCGAAAAAATTATTGTAGGAGTAAACAAATTCCAGGTGGAAGAAAAACAGCCTTCTTCTATTTTTAAAGTTGATGATAACATCAGGCAAATACAGACACAAAAACTACAACAATTCAAAAATAGCCGGGACGTCGCAAGAGTAGATCAATGCTTGCAAGACCTCAATGACAAAGCTTCGAACGGGGGCAATATTATCCCTTCTGTAATCGGTGCAGTAGAACATAAATGTACATTGGGTGAAATCGCCGATGAATTGCGAGGAGTGTTCGGAGAGTATAAGTAGAACCAGGATTTACAAGATTTTTAGGATTGAAAGGAAATTTACCATTATTAGTTTGTCACCCCGAGGAACGAGGGGTCTATACGCCGCGGCTTTAGAAAACTCTTCAGGACGGAATGGCGTATAGATTCATCTCCCGCATTTGCGGGATCTGAATGACAAACATCAATTTGGAAATGTCACTTTACAAAAAATGTTTGCAAATTCAAGACAATACTACGTTTACATTCTTACCAATTACAAAAAGACAGTTCTTTATGTTGGTGTAACAAATAATTTAGAACAGCGAATCATTGAACATTATGTTGATAGAGAAAATGTGAAGACTTTCACTGGTAAATACGATGCATTTTATCTTCTGTACTATGAATGTACCCAGTACATCAACAATGCAATTGCGAGAGAAAAAGAGATCAAAGGGTGGAATAGAAAGAAGAAGGAGGAGCTCATCCATTCATTCAATCCAACATGGAAATTTCTTAATCACGAATTACTTGGTGAATGGCCGCCGAAAAATGCTGTTCATCGAAAGAATGGGTAACCAACAGGCAGGTTGTCATGCCGAGGTATGAGGCATCTATACGCCGTGCGGCGCGAAAACACTTCGACGTATGGCGTATAGATTTCTCGCTTCGCACGGAATGACAACCCGAATTATCACTTCCCCGAAAAAGTTTTTCCTATCTTCAAGAAAACATTTCTGCATGAAAAAAATAGTGGCTTTGCTTGTGATAGGACTGTCTTTGCAAAGTTTTTCTCAGCAAAATATTTCTGCTCAAATTGATCAAAAGGCAATGGCAATTCAATCCAAATTAGTTGAGTGGCGGCGCTATATTCATCAGCATCCTGAGCTCGGCAATCGTGAATATAAAACGGGAGAATTTATAGCTGAACATTTAAAAGCACTTGGCATTGAAGTAAAAACAGGCATTGCAAAAACCGGCGTAGTAGGAATTTTAAAAGGTGGGAAACCAGGGCCCGTAATTGCGTTGCGGGCAGACATGGATGCATTGCCAGTGCAGGAAAGAGTTGATGTTCCATTTAAATCAACGGTGACAGCGGAGTATTTGGGAAAAACGGTTCCTGTAATGCATGCCTGCGGTCACGATTCACATGTGGCCATGTTACTTGGTACTGCTGAAGTTTTGTCCTCAATGAAAAATGAGCTGGCGGGAACTATAAAATTTATTTTTCAACCCGCCGAAGAAGGGCCACCCGGTGATGAAGAGGGCGGTGCACCGCTGATGGTGAAGGAAGGTGTAATGGACAATCCAAAAGTAGACGTGATCTTTGGCTTGCACATCGAATCAAATATTGAAATCGGGAGGATTGAATACAAGCCTGGTGCCTTTATGGCTTCAAGTGATTGGTTTACTATAAAAATAAAAGGCAAAGGTGCACATGGCTCGAAACCATGGGCCGGCGTTGACCCGATTGCCGTCAGTGCGTCAATCATAAATGGCCTGCAGCAAATCGTAAGTCGCCAAATGGAATTGACAAAAGCTCCTGTGGTGATCACCGTTGGTAAAATAAGCGGTGGTGTCCGCAACAATATTATCCCTGAAGAATGTGTCCTTGATGGAACGATCAGGACGCTTGACAGTAAAATGCAAAAAGAAGTTTGGGAAAGAATTAAGACCACCGTCACAAAAATTGCGGAAGCTTCAGGAGCAACCGTAGATGTAACCATCGATACTAAAACGTTAGTTACCTATAACGATACTTCGCTGACAAGAATAATGATACCATCTCTTGCAAAAGCTACCAAAGGAAATATTGGCGAAAGAGAATGGGTTACAGGATCTGAAGATTTTTCTTACTTTGGTGAAAAAGCGCCTGCTCTCTTTTTTTATCTTGGCGGCATGCCAAAAGGCAACGACCCCTATAAAGCTCCCGACCATCACACGGCCGATTTTTTTATTGATGACAGCATGCTGAATGTAGGAGTAAAAGCATTTTGCAACCTGGTATTTGATTATGCGGCGATGACAACAACTTCAAACAAAAAGGATAAAAACAAAAAAGCATTTTAAATGAACAAGGTCTTTCTATTGTTGTTAACCACCATTGTTTTTTCCTGTAAGCAAAAAGAAGATTCAACTCCTTCAACAACGTTGGATGAAATCATCCAGGCGGATAATGCCGGTGATTTGGAAAAGGTTATTTCAAATTACACCGAGGATGCAATACTGATTCCATCAGGTAGTGTTGACATAATCGGGAAAAATGCCATACGCGAGCATTATAGAAACATCTTTTCGAATTCAGCTTTTCAGCTAACATCGAGCGCCAATGAAATTATCGATGCCCGCGATTTTACCATCATACGCGGCAATACTACAGGTAAAATCATCTCGAAAAAAGATAGCAGCTCTGCTCCCGTGAATGATAAATTTTTAATGGTGATGAGGAAGCAATCAGGCAAATGGAAAGTTTATCGCTTAACGTGGAGTAAGAACGAATGACCGCTGGCTCATAACCAGAATTTCCAGTCCTTCGCATTACCAAAACTTTACATTCCAGAAAAATTGCAAATGGTTTTATTTATCCGGCACATTTCATGCATACGAATAGGAAATAATAAACTATGACCAACCTATTTGATAAACACTACCAGGAAGCCAGCCGCTTTATAAGACAACTTGCGATGCGCATCGGAACGCCGGGCGACACGGATCACGCCATACGGGTTTTAAAATCAGTCTTTATTGCATTAAGAAGAAAACTTATACCGGACGATTCTCTGCAAATCGTTTCTCAGTTACCATTAGTGGTTAAAGGAATATACGTGGATGGCTGGAATATTAATGAACCGTTATTGGAGGTGCAGACGTATGATGAATTTTTATATGAGCTCCGCTACAATACCGGGCGCAGAGCCGATATAGACTTTGCCAACGACGACATGGCAAAGAAAAAAATCACTGCTGTATTTACTTCGATAAAAGAATACATTCCTGAACGAGAGCTCGATCATATCCGCGAGGAGCTTCCCAAAGAAGTGGCGGAGATGGTGTAGAAAGAACCAGGATTTACATGAAAGAACCAGGATTTACATGAAAGAACCAGGATTTACAGGATTCTTAAGGATTAGTAGGAAGTGAGGATAATTCCAATGTCGATCTTCGTCATTGTCCAGCTACGCTTCACCTCTTACCTCTCATTTTTCGCTTGGTTAACTTTTTTCGTGACGAACCTTCCTGATTCGCAAAGGCCTCCGCTTTTTTTCTTTAACGATACAAGACATATAAGACATTTAAGGTGGCTTGTGTGTCTTGTATGATTTCCTCTCCCCTTCCCCTCTCCGCAAGCGGAGAGGGGTGTAGCGCCTCACTTTTCGGCCAACCCTTTTAGAAAGCTCCAAGAATTTTGGTTAAAGAAATGAAGAAGAAGTGGTAGTTGTATAGACGATTGAAAATTTGCAGAACCGCTCCCTCTCTTTGGGAGAGGGAGCTGGAGGGAGAGGTTTAAAGTTTCGACCCTGGCTTCCACGAATCTTTTAACGTCACCGTGCGATTGAACACCATTCCACTCTCCGAAGAATCTTTATCCAAACAAAAATATCCTTTACGCAAAAACTGGTAACGTTCATCAAACTTTGCACGCATGAGCGAGGGCTCGGCATAGGCAGCCTTAACTACATGCAAGGAATCAGGATTGATATAATCTTTAAAATCTCCTTCTTCACTCGAAGGATCTTCAACCTTGAACAAGCGATCATACAAACGAAGTTCGCAAGTAATCGCATGCTTCACGCTCACCCAGTGCAATGTACCCTTCACGTGAATGCCCGAAGTATCATTGCCACTTCTGCTTTCAGGAATATAAGAACAATGTAGCTCCGTGATGTTGCCGGCTGTATCTTTAATCACGTCATCACATTTGATAATGTATGCCGATTTCAGACGAACCATTTGTCCGGGCGCAAGTCGAAACCATTTCTTTGGCGGGTTCTCCATAAAATCTTCCCGCTCTATGTAGAGCTCCGATGAAAAAGGAATTTCGCGATGACCGCTCTCGAGGTCTTCCGGATTATTTTCACTCTTCACCATTTCCTCATTGCTCGTTGTTGGTTCCTCGTCTCTCGTTTCTGCCATCTGTCCTTTACTATCTATCATTCCACTCACATCCGGTGACCGCTGACTGCCATCCCGATAGCTATCGGGAGCCGACTGATAATTCGTAATTACCACTTTCAACGGATCAAACACTACCATTTTCCTATGAGCAATCCTATTTAAATGTTCGCGAACACAAAACTCGAGCAAACCGACATCTGCAAGTATTTCTCTTTTTGCGATCCCTACCCTGTCGCAAAACTCACGGATCGATTCTGGAGTATAACCACGACGGCGCAATCCAACGATCGTCGGCATGCGTGGATCATCCCAGCCATCCACATGTTTATCATTCACCAGCTGTAAAAATTTCCGTTTGCTCATCACGGTATATGAAATATTGCGGCGGGCAAACTCATATTGTTTCGAAGGGAAAAGTTCGAGCTTTTCAATCAACCAATCATAGAGCTCACGATGTGGCACAAACTCCAGCGTACAGATTGAGTGGGTTACTTTTTCCAATGCATCACTTTGTCCATGGGCCATATCATACATGGGATAGATACACCAGTCATCACCGGTGCGATGATGATGTGCATGCTTAATGCGATACAACACGGGATCACGCATTAGCATGTTCGTGTGCGCCATGTCGATCTTTGCACGCAGCGTACGGCTGCCGTCAGCAAACTCACCTTTCTTCATTTTTTCAAAAAGGTCCAGGTTCTCTTCCACGCTACGATTGCGATAAGGACTGTCTTTCCCCCGCTCAGTTGGTGTCCCCTTCATCGCGGCTATCTCTTCCGATGTGGAGTCATCTACATAGGCCAGACCTTTCTTAATGAGCGAGACGGCAAAGTCATAAAGCTGCGGAAAATAATCACTGGCATAGAGTTCATGTTTCCATTCAAAGCCCAGCCAGCGCACATCATCTTTGATACCGTCTACATATTCCGTTTCTTCCGTCACCGGGTTTGTATCATCAAACCTGAGATTTGTATATCCGCCATACTTTAGTGTTAATCCGAAGTTGAGGCATATAGTTGTGGCATGGCCGATATGCAAATAACCATTCGGCTCCGGCGGAAAACGGGTAACGATCGCTTTATACTTCCCGTTTTTCAGATCCTCTTCTATTATTTCTTCAAGGAAATTGTTGCTTTTTTCTACTATTTCTGACATCGTGCGAAGATACGAAACGAGAGCTGGTCATTGACCATTGGCCATTCTCTCGTTCTCCGTAGTGTTCTCAAAAAATAAAAAAAATCTTCGAACTGTTATCCGAAGTCTGTGACTTCGGATCAGCTTTTAAAAAGCTGAATAGAATTGCTATTTTTCCGAAAAAATTATGGCAGTCGATGATTTTAAGTTTAATGAGAAAAGAAACGTAGCTGTATTTACAGTAAAACAAATTTTTAAGGAACGTAAGCCCATTCTTTATGTATGCCACGAT
>JGI24806J26614_1000618_pt1 | contig 11475 bp, 13 predicted proteins | sample Kansoi200umMDA_FD_26614 | JGI IMG/M metagenome (IMG submission 26614)
AATTTTCACTACGTCATTTCTCTTGTAAAATTCAATTCCTAATTTCTTCACATCCTTTTTAGTCATTTAATTGTGGTTCTTTATATTTACTCAAATTTATGTCTTGCTAAAGGAAATCGTAATAGCCATCCAATCCTATTTCGAAGCTCATCGTTTTATTGTCACACATAAACTTTGGAAGTGGATCATTATCCCGGGAATTATTTATGCTCTTCTCTTTGGGGTCAGCATGTATTTTTTTGGTAAGTCGGCCACTGCTGTTATTGCATATCTTACCAATTCCACAGGGCTCGGCAATTGGATGCAAAAATTCCAAAATAGCTGGCTGGGCTTTTTATTCACCTTTGCCGGTATCATCCTTTGGCTCATCCTGATGCTTTTCTATTTTTCTCTTTTCAAATACATATGGCTGATTGTTGGTTCGCCCATATTTTCCTATCTAAGCGAAAAAACTGAATCTATCATTGAAGGAAAGGATTTTCCGTTCAATTTTAAACAGTTGGTAAAAGATTGCTGGCGGGGAACAAAGCTGGCGTTGAGAAATACACTCTGGCAAACTATTTACCTGGTCACTCTTTCTTTGTTAACTCTTGTTCCTGTATTTGGATGGGTCACTCCGCTCGTCGCTCTATTCGCGGAATGCTATTATTATGGTTTTTCCATGATCGATTATAGTTGTGAACGGCACAAGCTCCCGGCGTCAAGAAGCATTCAATACATCAGCCAGCACCGCGGCCTGGCCATTGGCAATGGATTAGTTTTTTATGCGCTGCACGCAGTTTTATTTGTGGGCTGGATCTTTGCACCTGCTTATGCTGTGATAGCTGCTACATTAAGTCTGTATAAGGTAAATCCGGAATAGGCCCCCAAACCCCGAAGGGGGCTTTTGGAGTCTCTGCTAATAAATTATACATGAGTCAATCGAAAAGTATTATCTATTTGATTCCTTCTTTACTTGACGATGAAGCTATCGAAACTATTCCCCCCTATATAATTGATGCAGTAAAAGACTGTCATATTTTTTTTGTAGAGAATGAAAGAACGACCCGCCGATATTTGAAAAAGATATGGAAAGAAATAGTGATCGACGACTTTCAATGGCGTGTGATAGATAAACATCAGGAGGCTGTTTTCAAAACAATGATACGTGAGGGAAAAAATATTGGCATTATTAGCGAAGCGGGTTGCCCGGGCATAGCTGATCCGGGGCAGGACCTGATCGCCATTGCCCAGGAAATGAACGCAGAAGTAAAGCCACTGGTTGGACCTGACTCTATCATATTGGCATTAATGGCGAGTGGCATGAATGGCCAGCATTTCAGCTTTGCCGGCTACTTGCCCATTGATGAACAGGAAAGGTCAAAAGCCATTAAAGAACTGGAAGCAGAATCACAAAAAGTCCGTTGCACGCAAATATTTATTGAAACGCCTTACCGGAACAACCGTCTTGTTGAGACCCTCTTAAAAAAATGCAAACCCACGACCAAGCTTTGTATCGCGGTTGACTTAACAGGTAAGAATGAATGGATAAAAACAAAGACTGTTGCTGAATGGTCCAAACAAGAGAAGATCGACATTCATAAACGACCTGCGATATTTTTGTTGCTTGCTGAGTAGAGGGTAGCTCCACCAACAGCCACCCACATTAGAATTCATCAGTTTATCACTTCATTATCTATTAACAAAAAAACTTGACAATAACTTTATTTATTTTATACTTTTGTGTCCTCCCGTTTTCGGCGGGCAGGGTTTTTGTAAGAGTAACGACCGTGAACAACATTCTGACACATACAAAGCAATTTGCCTTCCACGCACCCATTACCTGTGGTGTGTATTCGGTATGCTTTGACATCTTCCATTATTTGACCCGACCTGGTTTCTGATAGGACGAGCCAATAACCAGGGCCCCTATCAGTGAATTCCTCCCGGATTTCTTTAACATGGATTGGTTATCCGCCTGACATATCAACTATTATACATTGGACACGCAAAATATAATTATCAGGGTTGCCACACCCCAAGACAAGGTGTACGCAAAAGTCATAAATTTGAGTAAATATAAAGAACCACAATTAAATGACTAAAAAGGATGTGAAGAAATTAGGAATTGAATTTTACAAGAGAAATGACGTAGTGAAAATTGCCAAAGAGTTATTGGGAAAGATCCTTGTTACAAACTGGAAGGGGGTTATTACTTCGGGCAGGATTGTGGAATGTGAAGCTTATGCCGGTGTCATAGATAAGGCATCACACGCATCGGGTGGAAGAAGGACCCGGCGGAATGAAATTATGTATGGTGAAGGCGGCTATGCCTACGTTTATCTTGTTTACGGCATTCACCACTTGTTTAATGTTGTTACCAATTCTAAGGAAATACCTCATGCGGTATTGATCCGTGCCTTAGAGCCAATTGGGGGAATCGATGCAATGTTGCGACGTACGAATAAGAAAGAATTGGATCATACCCTGACCCGCGGTCCCGGGAATGTTTCAAAGGCGCTGGGAATTTTTACAAAACATTCAGGGCTTTCATTATTGGGCGACCAGATCTTTATTGCCGATGACGGATGGAAATATAGCAAAAATGAAATTGCAGCATCGCCGCGAATTGGAGTGGACTATGCCGGCGAAGATGCTTTATTGCCCTATCGTTTATATGTGAAAGGAAATCCGTTCGTTAGTGGGAAACCGAGATAATTCAAAAGTCAAAATTCAAAATAAAGAGGTGATCAGTTTTTGACTTTTGACTTTTGACTTTTGACTTCAGCATTATTTGCCTGGCCAAATGCAAGTGCCATTTTATCACGATCGAATTCTTTTTCATTGCTGGCGATCCAGATGGTGGCTACTCCGTTCCCGATAAAATTCGTGATCGCTCGTGCTTCGGACATAAAACGATCAACGCCTAATAATAAAGCCAAACCTTCCATAGGAATTACTTTAATGGCTGTCAAAGTTGAGGCCAATACCACAAAACCACTACCGGTAACGCCTGCTGCTCCTTTGGAGGTGACCATTAATATCCCGATAATACTAAAGATCTGTCCGGCGCTGAGGTGCACATTAAATGCCTGCGCTAAAAATATCATGCACATGGACAAATAAATAGTTGTACCATCAAGATTAAAAGAATAACCTGCGGGTATTACTAATCCAACAACAGGCTTCGAACAACCCATCCTCTCCAGTTTTTCCATCACGGAAGGGAGTGCTGCTTCAGATGACGATGTTCCCAGCACAACCAGGAGCTCTTCTTTTATGTAGTTGAGGTATTTTAAAATGCTGACACGATAATATCTTAAGATCAGCCACAGTACTCCGAAAACAAAGATGGCCATCGTGATATAGACTGTGGCCATTAGTTTGGCTAAGGGAATTAAAGTATTGATACCATATTTACTAATAGTGTAAGCCATTCCTCCAAAAGCGCCAATGGGGGCGAATATCATTATGGCATGCAGGATCTTGAAGACATATTTGGCTATTGAATGAAGAACATCCGTTATGGTTTTTTTAAAACTGGCATAATTCAATCCAATGCCAAAAAGAATGGCGACTATCAGGACCTGCAAAGTTGAATTCTCCTTAAGAAATTTCAACCAGCTAAAACTTGTTTGAGTGTATTTTGAAATATCTCCTCCCTTCAAATTATTGGTAATTATTCCGTACCCTGGCTTTATCAACAGTGCAACCGCAACGCCAATGATCAACGCAAAGGTTGTCACGATCTCAAAATATAATAATGCTTTTGCGCCAACGCGACCAACCTTTTTTAGATCTCCCATACTGATGATGCCCAGTGTAATGGTGAGGAAAATAATGGGATTGATAAGAAGTTTGACAGCACTAATAAATACACCCGCGAGAACCTCGCTAAGAGTTGTGCCAATGTTTATTTCCTGTCCGAGCAACTTTGTTTTTACAGGAGTATTTAATATGGGTTGTAAAGCAAATGAAGGATAAAAATGACCGACCACTATTGCGGTAGTAATTGCGACCAACACCCAAAAAGTTAGATTCGTAAATAACTTTTTCATGCATCAAAAAATAAAAAAGCACAGTACCTGTGCCTCTTTACATTACGATTTTATAATTATGGGATCAAAATTTAGGACAGTTAAGTTTTTTGGCGTTGGGGTCGGAAGGCTTTTTAATATAGATCAGTGAAATTTCTGCACCACCTCGTGAATTTGAGCCGGGTTTCAAACTGCTTATGTTTATATCGTAAGTAGCGCCAAAATGGAGATCACCGAACTCTAATCCAATGTAGGGAATTATCGCATCTCCGAAACGAAACCAGCTTCCCATATAAACGATAGTAGGATTATCCTGGTCACCATTTACGTTTAATGCATAGGCTCCACCCATTATCGCATTGTGAGCTTTTGCCTGCACACTGTAATTAGCGCTAAAGTGCAAATAATTATATTGACCAGCTGGTATCTTGCCCCCTGCTTGTAAAGTAACTCTTGGGTTTAGTAAAAAATAGGGATCTCCCTCGAAACTTTCTTTGGGTCGGTTAATGTGGTACATGGATGCGCCAACATAGAAGTTATTATAGCCATTCGATGTGCCGTTATAAAAAAGGCCCGCATTCAGGTCAAAATAAGAAACACTGACCTGCTTGCCTGAAAAAATTTCACTGGTAGGACCAGTAAAACCTGAAGTGGTTAGTTGGTCCTCAAAAGTGACTTTGGTAACGTCGAGCCTTTTGCTCACAAACCCTCCCTGGAAACCGGCGCCGATCTGGTTGTAGCCATTTTCATCGATACTTTTGTGATAAGCCACCGAAAGCGCTGCAGAATTTGTTTTCAATACTCCATCACCAGCCTGGTCCGCGAATCCTAAAATACCTACGCCAAACTGGTCATAGTCAGGAATGCGATTTTTGAGGATCCCCATGTCGAAAGAAGCTGTATAAGTAGTGAAAGCATTGTAGATGGTGGGCCATTGATTGCGATAATTTCCTGCAACGCGATAAAGACCGTCAAATTTGCCGGTCATTGCCGGGTTTAAGGTAAGAGGCGACGCAAAAAACTGGGAAAAGTTCGGGTCTTGAGCCAGTGCTTCGCTGGCCAGTATTCCATATATAGCTACGGTTAAAAGCAGTCTTTTCATTACAGAAAAATAAGGATGTGGAAATTACAACAATTGCCAGAAGTTCTCAAATAAAATCCACGAAATAACAAGCGACAGTTGCTTTTTACTTATGAATGGCATTTTATCATTGGTACAGGGTAATAACACCCTCCTACATTTGCACTTTTACTCCAAACGAAAGGTCGCCCGCATCGCCCAGGCCTGGAACAATATACCCTTTGGCTGTTAATTCATCGTCGATGTCGCCACACCAAAGCGTTACAGAGGGCTCTTCCCTTTTTACGTATTCTATACCAACAGTACAGGCAATGGCTGTCACAATATGTATTTCTTTGGGCTTGCCTTCCTCTTTGAGGAACTGGATGGTTTTTACCAATGATGACCCTGTTGCCAGCATTGGATCTGAAATAATGAGAATGCGGTCTTCGATTTCCGGGCACGAAATATAGTCCAGGCTAATTTCAAAAGAACCATCTTTCCGGTGCTTTCGGTATGCGGAGATAAAGGCGTTGTCGGCTTTGTCGAAGAAGTTAAGCAGTCCATGATGTAACGGAAGGCCGGCACGAAGGATGGTCGCCAACACCGGTTGAGTCGTCATTATCTTGGATTGGGCAATTCCAAGTGGTGTTTGTGTTTCTCTTTCTTCAAATGGCAAAGTCTTGCTGATCTCATAAGCCGCCACTTCGCCGATGCGTTCAAGATTGCGACGGAAACGCATTCTGTCTTTCTGGATCTCTTCATCACGTAACTCGGCCATCCAGTTTGTAATAAGGCTATGCTGCTCACTAAGGTTTATTACCATTTTAAATTGCAGTTTTTAGTTTTGGATGTAGAGAGATATCAAAAATTTCTTGCCCGATGAAAGCTTACATTTGGCAAATCTAAAATCCCCGCCTGACCTCATAAAATAATTTTTTTGTTTGAAGAACGGCCGGGCAGGCTCAATCTAAAATTTAGTAATGATCTACCGGGCTATCGGTGTAATGAGTGGCAGTTCTCTTGACGGGCTTGATATTGCTTTCGCAGAATTCCAGGAAAATGCAGGCAACTGGAATTATGAGATCAGGCAGGCAGATTGCTATAGCTATGACGAAAATTGGATCGAAAAATTAAAAACGGCTACTTCCTTAAAAGGCGTCGATTACCAATTACTTCATGTGGAATATGGTCATTATATAGGGGACCAAATAAATAAATTTATTGAAGAGCATAAGTTGCATTACCAGGTAGCCCTTATTTCTTCGCATGGGCATACTACTTTTCATATTCCTTCAAAAAGAATGACAGCGCAACTGGGTGATGGTGCTTCTATTGCTGCAGAAACACAATTGCCGGTCATTACCGACCTGAGAGCTTTGGATCTTGCATTTGGAGGACAGGGAGCGCCGATCGTTCCCATTGGAGAAAAATGGCTCCTCGGAGATTTTGACTTTTTTCTGAACCTGGGAGGGATCGCAAATATTTCATTTAAATCGGAACCCTATATCGCTTTCGATATTTGCGCTGCCAACCGTGTTTTGAATATGCTGATCAATCATGAAGGAAAGGAGTATGATGACAGGGGAGAAATGGCTCAACAGGGTCAGATCAATTTTGAGTTACTGCAAAAATTAAATGAACTGGATTATTACAGCCAACCTTATCCAAAATCACTGGCCAATGATTTCGGAACAGATACTATCTATCCAATGATCGTCGCTAGCGGCTGTAAAACGAAAGATGCTCTTAGAACGTACCTAGAGCATATAGTTATGCAGGTTAAATTGTCAATTGTCAATTGTCAATTGTCAATTGCCACACCACGGGGTGATGATCGACAACTTCTCGTAACGGGCGGTGGCGCTTTCAATACTTTTCTTGTCGGCCGGTTACGTGAAGAACTTGATCAATTGCAAATTGAAGTTGTGGTTCCGGATGAAAAGCTGATCCAGTATAAAGAAGCCATGATCATGGCTTTTATGGGTGTACTTCGCTGGAGGCAGGAATACAACGTTCTTTCTTCTGTAACGGGAGCTTCGAGAGATAGTATTGGTGGTGCATTGTGGATCGGGCAGGAAGCGTAGTCGTGATGGGTGAATGGTCAATGACGTGAAATAGGAGACGTGAGACGTGAGTCGTAAATTAGAAAGGAACTCACGATTCACGTCTGACGACTCACGATCAAAGTCCCAACACCGTCCTCAGTTTTACATACCCATTCCTACTCACAGGCACTTTTGCTCCTGATTTTAAGATCGCAACATGATTGTCTTTTTCATACGGATCGATCCGGGTGATCTGTTGAATGTTGATGATGTATGAACGATGTGAGCGGACAAATTGCTGCGGGTCAAGTGTTTTTTCAAAATGACTCATCGTTTTGTTTTTCAGGAAACTTCCTTCCTGTGTGTGAACTTTTACATAATCATCGGCTGCTTCAAGATAAAAGACATCATGAACAGGAATGATCTTGATCTTGCTTCCTGTTTTTACAACTATGCGCTGACTTTGTGCGGGGGAATGAGATGCCGTTTCCAAAAGCTCTTCTGTATTTTTTTGCGAACCCACTTTTTGTTCCTTCCACTTTTGAATGGCTTTGTCAAATCGATCCTGGCTAAACGGTTTTAGTAAGTAATCTACGACATGTGCCTCAAAGGCCTTGATCGCATATTCGTCAAAGGCGGTGGTGAAAATTACCGCAGGCGCCTGGTCCAGTAACTCCAGCATTTCGAACCCATTGATCTTTGGCATCTGGATATCCAGGAAAATAAGATCGGGTTCGTGCTGCTGGATGGCCTTAAAACCTTCAAAGCCATCATTACACTCCTGCACAATTTCCATCCCGGGATATTTTTGCAAATATTCTTTTACAATACTTCTCGCCAGGGGCTCATCATCTATTGTTATAATCTTACTCATTGGTATCAGGTATTTTAATCACTACAACAAAATAATTTTTTTCTTTATTGATCTCGACAAGATCGCTTCTTGCAAATAAAAGATATAATCGTCTCTTCACAGAATTCAGGCCGAAACCTGTTCCTGTTGGCATTTGCATGTCGGCGTCGTAAGGATTCATCACAGCAATCACAAGATACTTATCAATTACTCTTGCTCTTACCGAGATCGTTACCTCGCCCGTTGTTCCATACAATCCGAATTTAATTGCATTTTCAACAATTGGCTGCAGCAGCAATGACGGGATTTTCCACGGAAGCGATTCTTCGGCAATGTCCATTTCGGTTTTCAACCTGTATCCAAAGCGAACCTTTTCGATCTCGAGGTATAGTTTTAAGTACTCGAGTTCCTCTGAAAAACTAATAAGTTGATTTTCCTCTTTTCTCATTGTGCCTCGCAGAAAATCAGACAGCTGCTGTACCATTTTTCTCGCTTCATCCGGTCTCATTCCTATCAGCGCATTGATGCTGTTGAGACTGTTGAACAGAAAATGTGGCTGTAACTGCTGACGTAATTTGAACAGTTCCGCGTCTTTTGCTAATTTTTCCGCATCACGTTCTCTTTTTTCGTTTTCCTTTTGTTCCTGCCAATTATACCACAGGATAGAAATAAGAGTTACACATCCCAGCAAAAGAAAACCGATCACTGCACGGATGATCAGTGATTTCCCGAGGAAAGAAACATACTCTTCATTCGATCCGCAAAAAAGCAATAGCAACCAGCGTTGTAAAGCCACCCATAATCCCGTAAGCAACAGGCACCAGGCAAGAATATTTAAATAGCGACTGCTGCGTGGGAGATAGAAGCGCAGTGTATTTATGATCAACAAGCAAAAAAGTATCAACAAAATATTGGTGACAAGGCCATCAATAAGTGCGATCCTGAAACTAACACCAAATAAATTTTGTAAAAAAGAAACATCCATAATGACGATCACCCACCATGTAGCGCTGAAAATAATTCTGAATCTTAGTATTGACAATGGAGAAGCGATCATGAGCAAGGGATATGAGCAGGTAGTATGAATTTAATCCATCTACTTCAAGCCAGTTGTAATAATTGATGTGTTTGTGTGAATAAAAGATTTTGTGCTTTTTGATTTATCACATGAATATATGCTTCGGCATTATCTCTTTCTTCGATACGTGAATATATCTCTGCTCCGTCGATCAACTCACTGATCTTATAAATCTCACTCACATTGACAAATTGCCATCTCACCAGTTGCTCTTTGCGGTTATAGAATGTTTCTTCTTCTTGCTGCCCGATGTGCTGCGCTTTGCTGAATGCAGCCTCTTTCGACGAAGCCGAAATTAAACGAAGCTGCTCATCAAACTGAGGGGTGTGATCTCCATCACCGCAAATAATTTGAAACACAATTTTTGTCAGATACCAATTCATACGATTCGATTTTGAGGTTATGTCTTGACTAAAGGACTAAGACGTTCACATCACATTATTCAATAACTACGAATTTCAATGCCGCCAAAAATGGAGGTTCCATCGAGTATCAGGATCTTGTTGGGATCAAGAGCTGCATTTTGTATAGAGCGCTTGTCTTCTACACCACCAAATATTGCAGCCATCTGGGCTTTAACCTGCCAATTTGATGGCACGATCAATTTTGTTCCTCCAAACACCTGCGTAAGATCGATTGTCACGGTCCCATTAATATCAGCCTGGGTAAGATCAATTTCACTGCCACCCATTATGTTCGTTATGTCCCCACCTTTAAAATTTTTGGAAATAATATTTTTCTTGATACCTCCAAAGATGGAAGTTGAATCCACAAAATCTTCACTCAAGTTGGACGGGGCTGCTTGCCCCTGCGCCGGCTGGCCTTTGACATCGCTGGGTTCACCCTGTGCACTCATGGCGTCATCTATTTTAGCCTTTACCTGGTCCTTTACTTGATCTTGCCAATAGCGATGGCGACGAGGGCGCAGGATAAAAAACAAGCCAAGTATGATAAGTGCCACGGGCCAAATATGATTCACGTTTAATCCAGGGAAGTAATTGGCAAATTCATCCGACTTAAGAAGAAAAACGCCCCCTATGACCATTAAAATGAACCAGGCAGGACTTCTAAAATTGTGTCGTACGCCGATGAACAGACCCATGGCAATTAAAAGAACTTCCCAACTCCACATCCATTCTGGCAAGATTGGGGGACGGCTATTTACAAGGAAGTAGTCCGTGCCGATCAGAATCAACAATATTCCCGTCCACAGGCCACTGCTCCTGGATTGATGGTTTTCCCATTTTCCTTCCCAATTTCTGCGACGTTCATCCCTCCATCTTCTTCTGTCCTCCCGCCAGTGCCTTCTCTCATCATGTTTATTGTCAAAATCCATATTTTCTATTTTCACCAAAAATACTATGATGAATACCAGAAAGACAAGAGATAAAAGACTTTCGACGAAGTAAACTCGGTGAATGGCAGAAACAAGGGGGTAAAGAGAGCGAGAGGGCTTGCCCTATAAACCCAGGATGGAATGGATGGTGACCTGCTAAGAAAGTGAAGCGGCCCAATCAACATTGAATTGATCCTTGCTGCCTTTGGTACATGTGAAGAGAAATGGGGTGATAACGGGAACGTGTATATACTCGAAGTCTTCAAGGTCATTACTCATAAAGATAACTTCTACATTTACGGTAGTATATGTTTCCGTTGAATGATGATCAATTGTTTCAAGAATTTGAGGGATTACGATTTCCGAGGCCTTCATTTCAGACCTTGCGCTTGCCAACCTTTCCAATAATACTTCTGGTATATCGAGGTTGCTGAATACGGTAGTAATATATGAAGTAGAATTTTCCATAAAAATTTTGTTTTAATCTGTCGAACCATGTTTTCTACTTTAAGACGATAAACTCGTTGACTGATTTAACACAGATATGTTAAAAGAAAACTGTGCCAAAGAGAAAGTGTGGAAAGTTTGTATTTCATGAGTGTCTCTTTTTCAATTCGAAAGAGAGCAATTTCATTTCAGGAGTTCAAACTTGTCCCCATCGAATAAACCGAGATCGCTCAGTTTGAGGTGTGGAATGACCAATAATGCCATAAACGAAAGAGTCATAAAAGGAGATGATAATGAACAGCCTCCATATTTAACAGCCTTATCAATAAGGGAATATTGTTCCGCAACTTTGTAACCATCTTCATTACTCATTAAACCGGCAACAGGCAAAGGAACAATCATCTCGGTATCGTCGCTCACAAAACTTACGCCTCCCCGGTGTTGGATGATCATGTTTACGGCATCACAGATATTTCCATCGTCTACTCCTACCGCTACAATGTTATGGCTATCGTGGGCGACCGAGGAGGCCAATGCCCCGCTTTGCAAGCCAAAATTCTTAATGAATGCCACCGCAGCCTTTGAATGAATGTATCGGTTTACTACAACTATTTTAAGCAGATCAAGATCAGGATTG
>JGI24806J26614_1000619_pt1 | contig 11471 bp, 8 predicted proteins | sample Kansoi200umMDA_FD_26614 | JGI IMG/M metagenome (IMG submission 26614)
CTTTTTTGATATGACCATCTGAATGGTCTATAAATATTAAAACTGACATAGTATCAATTTATCCTGATTTATTTTTTGATGAATAAAGAACTATAAGTAGAAGAGTGCGACGCAAGGGATGATACCACAATGAACTACTGGCCCGGTTAATACATTTCTTTTTAAATAGCTTTCGCTTCCTCGTGTAGTAGTCTTACTAACTCAGCAACATTATCCGGCGACACCAATTTTACGCCTGCTTTTGCCGGTGGCAATTCAAAACTTGTGATTTTGGTTAAAGGTTCAATGGCAACCGGTTCAACAACTTTTAACGGTTTTGTACGTGCCGCCATAATGCCACGCATGTTTGGAATGCGTTGCTCCGCAACACCTTTCTGGCAGCTAACCACAACAGGCAGAGCCACTTCACAAACTTCTTCCCCACCTTCAATTTCGCGACTAACGGTGGCAGTTGCTCCGCCCAATTCAAACTTTGTTGCAAGCGAAACATAAGGCATATCAAGCAATTCTGCTATCATGCCGCCGATAGATGAGCCATTGTAATCTATCGTTTCCTTACCTGTAAAGATGAGATCATACGAACCTTGTTTTACCACTTCAGCAATCTGGGAAGCAATATAATAGCTGTCACTGCTTTCAGCGTTTACCCGAATGGCTTCATCTCCACCCAGCGCCAATGCCTTCCTGATTACAGGATCGCAATCTGCTGCACCAACCGTAATAATATGTAATACAGCAGAAGTATCCTTTTCTTTTAACTCAATAGCCCTTACAAATGCATACCATTCATCATAAGGATTAATGATCCACTGCACACCACTTTCATCGAATTTAGTATTTCCATCTTTAAATACAATTTTTGAAGTTGTGTCCGGTGTTTTGCTGATGCAGACTAAAATCTTCATGTGAGGAGAATTGTTAGTTTGTCAAATTAGTTGTTTATGCAACTATCTGCAAATATAATATCTATAGATTACTAACAAGAGTTTGTATAAAAATATTTTTAAAATTTAAAAAGCTGAACTCTTTAATATCAAAAGGGTCTCAAATTTTTCATTTGAAACCCTTTCTGGAAATGCTTTTAAATATATATTATCTAATGTACAGCGCCTACTGATTTGAACATGAGTTGATTTCTAAGTGCAAATACTGATTTTGCAGTAGTTGTATCAGCACAAGGAGGAGTTAATACAAAATCTTTAAGGTCTTTGGCCCTGCGCAGGATATCATTAAACATGCGTAATGAGTTTAACGCCCCACCACGACCAGCTGCATCTCTTACCATCATACTGTCGTTATCAGGTTTATTATCAAAGTCAATAGCACCGCCGCGACCGGCTGTTCCTGATAGGAAACCCGATAATGTAGCCTCGGTACCGAAAAATACAGGGTCAACATGTGTAAAAAAGGTTTGCAGCTCGCCTGCATGGCACCCTGTACAAGTATTTCTTGAAAACACATGACGGGCTGTTGTATTTTTTATACGTGCTGGGCTGTTTTTAGTCTGTATGCCATCCCAATGATAAATGCCGGTGGGCTGACCAACAGGTGCACCCAGAATTTGTGCATGCCCTCCGAGGAAAGGTTTACCGTTAATACTGTCAGGAACAACGTAATCATCATTGATGATACCCCTCCTGTTATTATTGATCCAGGTGACCATGGCTCTTACATCAGGATTGTCTACCTGTGCATTATACAAATCCCGGGGTACCTGGCCAACAGTTTTTTGGAACAGTTTTCTTTCCGGATCGATCATCAGGTTAAATTCCCTGAATTCATATCTTTTGATACTTCCATCTTCGGGAGCAAATTCAATCTCATTTGTTCTGACAGCATCCAATCCAATCTTTGAGTCGCGGTTAGGAGCAGAACCCCAAAGTGTATAGCGGTTAGTAATGTCCTCCAATGCAGCATTATACTCAGGACTTCCTAAATTAAGGTCCTTTAGATTATACCATCTGCGAGCCCAGCTTTGAAGGCTATCGCAATTATTTTTTGATGTGATACCATACTCAACAACCATTGTTGCCTGCAACGCTCCGGTACAGGAACCATCGATGAGGCAGAAAGTATACCGTCCTTCGCCGGCAGGTATCCCGGCAGCCCTTTCTCTCAAATCAAACCTGTTTACGATCGCTGTCAATTTATATGGAGCAAAGCGCATATCCAACTGACCAGCAGGTGCACCAGCTGCCTCGCTTTTTGCCAGCCAGGGGTTAATTACTTTTTCTGTTATTAAAGGACGAGGGGGCACAGTATCTCCATTGATCTCCCTTTGTACCTGCCAGTTATGTAAAAACTTCATTACAAAATCGGATAGTTCGGCATCAGTCGGGTCAACCTGCGCAGATGTTTTTACAAGATTCTTCATTATAGTCTTAAATGTCCAGGGGCCATCTACATTGCCCGTTTGTGTACAGGGATCCCATGTACGGGTGGGGTCTTCTACCACAGCAAGGTCAGTAATAAAAATGCAGTTATTTCTTACAGAATCTATAAGATCATTTGATTCTCCTACCAGGTCTGATATAGAAACAGCCTGTACCTTATCGAACATCTGGAGATCAAAGGTGCCTCTTAAACAATTTTGCGGAGTAGCGATTTCCCTGTTGTAAAATTGTACCTGGGGGCCGTTCTTCTTTGTTTGCTCATACATTGCCAGTGCTGTTTTACGGAACTCATTTACATCCGCAAAAATTTTAGTAGTGAAAACACCATCCCCAGCTACCTTATCAAATCCAAGCCCATCATCACGCAAAAAAAGCTGCTGCCCATTGTTATCAATGGTAATTGATCTGCCTGAATAGTTCTCAAAAGAATAAACAGCCATCAGCAACAAGTGATAATTATCGCCGGGTATTTTCTGCACCATTACATCCTCGGCTGGAGGAGTACGCTCTGCAATACCAGTAAATTCATATTCCTGGTCTGCCAGGTAAGCAGCATATTCATCGTCATTAGCCCAGGGCAAGTCAGTATTGTTTACTGAAAAAATCCTTGAGAATGCATGATCACCTGCTTTACCGGATTGCTTATTCCTATCCCAGGAAATAAAAGCAAAAGTCAGTAACACTATTCCAAAAACAATGATCGTTTGTTTTGAAGTTTTCATAGTTAAAAAGTTGGGTCTAAAAATTAAAACATCAGTTTGGGTTGATTTTCTACAACACAAGTTTGATTGATCATGTGAGATTGGACTTTTCAGCGGCTATTTAGTTTCAAAAAAACGATAAAAAAACCGCTGGTGGGAATTGCTAATTTACGGATTGGGTTTTGAGCTCTAGTTTTGGTTATTGCTATTTTATTTAAAGCACAATGCCTGTTACCCTATTATCAGCAATGTCACGAAATTGAGGAATAAAATCGAATTTATATAGATAAAGGGCTTAAAAAATTTAAATCCAACCTTGCAAAAACCTGAAAATTTTTTAAAATTTTATTTGTTCTTAATCATTTTAAACATTAAAGCACGAATGTGTTATAGATTAATCAGCAGTGAAGTTCTATAGTTTACTATTTCTCGGGTTTATCAAAAAGATCTGTGCCAACTATACTTTATGCAGGACAAAAAATGTGTAATGATTTCATTTAACCCCCTTCAGAGTTTATATAACATTATCTCCTTTATAGCCTGGATTTCACCCTGCCGGCGAATCCGCCTGACCGTATCTTGTTTTCGCATTGCTGAATAATATTACCTTAAGTACAAGAGTGCGACGCAAGAAAAGCCTTATGAAACGATACAGCCGGGATCATAAAAACCTAGTGCGTTTCTTTAGTGCTCCTTACAGTGAACTTTTTTATTGTTTGCCTGACAAGCAGTTTAAATTTTTTCAATTCTTCCTGTTGTTGTTTAATGAAACTGTTGCCGGAAAGCATACCTACTACATTATTCATTTCCTCTTCCGAATCGTACACCATATTCCTGAAGGGGTTTGTATAATCTTTAGCCCTTGATTCCTGTATTTTACCTGTTATCCATTCTTTTGTTGCTACAAGTTCTGTAAGAGCTGTTATGATATCTTTATCGGTAAGGTTCTTTACTCTTAATGATTTTATTTCAAGAAATGATGCAACGGCATGAATAGTTTTATTAACCGGGTAACGATTTGCCATTTCATCGTAAATTTCGTGCAGTTCATCCCATGACGTGATCTTTTTCTCCCTTACTCTTTGGCGTATGAGCTCTACATCTTTCTTTAATAACAGCTGCCCCCCTGCATTCAGCCACTCTGAACGACTACCTGTTTTTGGCAACTCAGTTTTTAATGCTTCTGCGGAGCCTATGTTTTTTTCTTTTATCAAATTAAACAAATGCAGTGCACCATAGTAAACTATCATTTTTTCAAATAAAGCATAAGACTGCTGCACTTTTATAATTACTGTTTTGCGTTTGTGATTTTCAAAACCTTCTGCCAGAATTTCAAGTGTTTCAACAATTGCATCGTTATTTTTTAATAATTTCCTGCCCTTTTTTATGCAATCATCATCGCTTACTTTAACTCCGGGATTTTCTTTTTTGTAAAATGCCCTTCCTGTGAAACGTGCCAGCATGCGCAATGAATCAAACATTTCATTCACTGTATCGGGCGCCAGGTAATCATATTCCATGCTTTGAATTGGCTGAATACGCTTATCCCTGTCAGCATATTTCCATGCATTGCGTGCCAATGCATACATATTATACATAAACCAGTAAGCAGGCATTACAGTCAGGCAGTCTTTGCTATTGTCAATACTTACCAATGAAAAAGGTATAGGGATGTTAAGCTCATATGAATAATCCGCTCTTGCAAGAATGGTAAAACTTGCAAATTTAGAATTGTGTTTAAGGCTTACACACAGCCCAGGCCAAAAACCACGCCCTGCAACGATCTCCCCATCTGCTGCCCTTGAATTGTGATTAGAGCCGATAGTGGCACCGGCGGGGATATTGCTTTGCCCCATCACCAATGCTGCACATAAAAATGAATTATTGTGGTGTTGCTCATGTGCCGGGAATATTAATGAATTCAAAACTTCGCAACAGGATATAGTAGCATTATTGCCCAGGTAAGAATTGATAAGCCTTGCCCCATATTTCAATTGAGAATTACTTGCCATTATAAACCTTACTGCTTTAACACCGTAAAATATCCTGCAGCCAAAACCAATAATACCATTAACAAGTTCACATCCCTCTCCTATTTGTGATATGCCTTCGGGCCCTGAATTGATAGTGAGGTTCTTTAATTTGTTTGCACCTTTTATATATGCATCGCTGCCGATCCACACATCTTTTATGATCGCACAGTTTTTTATCACAGTTCTGTCGCCGATCTTTCCATAATAGCCGCGTTCTTTTTTAAATTGTTTTTCTGTAAATATTTTAAACTGCTCCAGCAGTTTTTCATCATCACGGTATTTACTCCAGAGCCATGCATCGGCAGGCAACATGCCATTAAACGGAATTACACTGCGGCCACCATTTTCATTGCATATTTCCATCCATATACGCACAGATTCGGGTTCACCCTCCTTTACAATACCAATACCAAACTTTGCATGATCTGTAGTTATCAGCTCGTTTACATTTACAATGATCACTTCGTTGCCTATAACATAATGCGATAAATAATTTACGTTATCCACTACTACATTATCGCCAAGGTCGCAACTTATGATAGTAGAGTTGTACAGCCCTACTACATATTTCATGTCGCTGAATTCGAGATAACAAGGTTCTAGTTTGCCGATGCGCACCAACCCAAAAAATTTGCAGTTTCTTACCAGTTCAGGATTAAATGCGTCACTTACCAGTATCTTGGTCCAGTCATCACTCGCATTCCTGTTCTTAACCAGTGCTTCAATTTCGTAAGCCGTAAGTGTACGGTATTCGATGCCGCTACGGTTCTGTACATCACGCAGATAATATTCATCCTTGCCTTTGGGTAAGTATTCGGGTTTAATAAAATTGTACCCGAGTTTATCTATGGAGCTTTTCTTTATATTATTTTGCGACATGAGTTATGTTATTTTATGAGCCAGACGAAAATACAGATATTAAGCTTTTGTTGCGTCGCACTCTTGTACTGCTATTTCTTTACCGGGCAAATTGCGTTTTATTGTAAAAAAAAGGTTAGAAATTTTTTAGCCTAGATACGTAAAGCCTGGAGACACGGCGGAATACAAAGGGCTTTTGATATACAAGCTTATGATAAAGGCATAAATCGCGATGTACTATAAAACAGTTATCATCTTTCACCTTGCTGCGTAACTATATGAACGTAAAAGTGTGCGACGCAACAGGTACTGATAGCAGCAATACAGTTTGGTACATAAAAAAATCATACTATGTATCACTGCATGACAGCTGATGCAATTGTGTTCTTAACACAAGATCATCAGCTGAGATAAACAACACATCTTTGGTTTCGTTAAATGCGCAGTTGGAAACACGGCGATCATAAATTTTTATTAATCCCAGCAATTTTCCCGCGGGAGAAATAATATTAATACCATCAGGGCCCGCACTAAAAATATTTCCATACTTAACAATTTTAAATCCATCAGCCCCCTGTTTCACCATTGCCTTTTCTTTCATGCCAGCCGCATCTAATAAAATGCCGCCATTTTTTATATTGCCATTTTCACCGAGTTCATAAGCAAACCAGCGTGGATGCTGATCATCGCTGCTGGCAACATATAATGTCTTTTCATCCAGGGAAAGTGCAATACCATTTGGCCTCCGTATTAAATCTATCAGCAAAGTAAGTTTGCCATCTGTTGCAATTTTATAAACGCCTTCAAAATTCAATTCTCTTTCCGGATCATTCTCTCCTTTTGGTAATCCATAAATTGGATCTGTAAAATAGATATTGTTTTTGCTTTCTGCAACAAGATCGTTCGGGCTATTGAATTTTTTACCGTTATAATTTTCGGCGAGTACAGTGAATACAGGCTTTGCATCATCGAATGATGAATTTAACCGCGCTACCTGCCTGTTGCCTGATTGACAAAGCAATAGTTTTCCATCTTTATCAAGTGCCAGACCATTAGAACCATTTTCACCTGCCCGAAAGGCCGTATCTGTGTAACCGGAAGGCGTTAGCCAAAGCTTTGCTGTGTCACCACTCATCCACCGGAATATTTTGTTTTCGGTACATCTGAAAATAGCAGCATCTTTTTATCGGCAATCCAAACCGGGCCTTCGGACCAATTATAATTTCGTCCAATGATCTCGAATGTAACGCTGCTGTCTATTATATCGGAAGCACTTTTATCATATAGTTCAACTACTCCAACCGTACTGTCTTTGCCTGCAGGTTTTACTTCATTTGTTTTATTATTTTCAGAACCGCAACTTGTGAAAGTGATTATATAAGTCATGAGAATAACAACTTGTATTGTTTTCATAAAAATCACTATTTAAATAATGAAATTATTAATAATAATTGGCTATTAAAGACTGGCCGTTGATCAACGTTTCATCTGCATTTTTTATAAAAAGATTTTCTTTGTAACCTAATGCATGTAATGCCTGAACATACAATTCAGATAATGTACCGCTTGCTACAAGCGTTATTGATGCATAATTATCTTTTGAAAGATCTTTTAGTTCTGAACCTATCAGTAAGCCACTTAAATAATGATAATTATCTTTTTTACTTAATTGATCAAACAACTCGTTTGTTCTTACATGAAAAACATTGTTAAGCAGGTTTGAAGAAACGCTTTCTTTCACACCCATTGTGAATGCGGCGCCATATTCACCAGTTGTTCCGCCATTTTCAACAGATCCTGACAAAATACTTTTAGTGCTGAGTATCTCAAAAAATTCCCCGGTCATATAAGTCTTAAGATGCTGAACCATCCCGCTGTGTATAATTATATGCTTGGAATGCGTACCGGGAAAAATAAATAACTGTGCTTCCGGAGTATTTGCGATATTACACCCTGCCAACATAGTTTCCTCGCCGCGCATTGCATCATGCAAAGACCTGGCGCCTGAAATAATAATTATGGAATGTTTACTTTCAACAGGCTTTATGTGTTGTACTACCAGGTCTGTTCCCCCTGTTTTAAATGGAATTTCTTTGTAGGGCATTTCTATCATTCCAATGGACGAGGAGGCCATTCCAGACAGAACTACAGAAATATCATTTAAACCATAACCATATTGCTGTTCCAATAATGCTATTTGCTTAAACAAAATATTGCTGTAAAATGTAAGCCTGTTAGTACTGCCGTTTTCTTTCCATAAAGCATAGGTTGCTGCAATACCCTGTGCAGTTTTTATTTCAGCCAATATTTTTTTGGTGGAGACTTCTACCAATCTTAAACGAAAAGATGATGTACCCCAATCGCAACTAATGAATTGCTTCATTTAATTTTATTTAATCAGCGTATCAATGCTGCATAATGTACAAAGCGCAGAAGTGAGTGACACAACAGAAGTTTAATAGCAGTACAAAAGTCTGCAACAAAAATTTATGGGCAATTAATCTGCTTCCTTAAATTACCTAACAGAACTATTTTACTGCATCCTGGAAAGCGCTTGCTTTTTTTGAAAGCTCCTCCAAATATTCATCGTTTATGACAGCCTTACTATTCACCAATGCACTACCTATACCAAATGCCACCGCACCTGTTGCCGCAAATGATTTTATATTACTCAAATCAATTCCGCCTGTTGGCATTACACGAATATGATTGAGCGGTGCAAGAATATTTTTGATGTAATCAGCATTTAGTGTGGGGAAAATTTTTACAATATCTGCACCGTTGTTATAAGCAGTTAAAATTTCTGTTGGTGTAAAGGCACCGGGTATGCTTACAACACCTGCATCTTTTGCGATCTTTATAACATTACTATCTAATGAGGGAGAAATTAAAAATGTTGCTCCTGCGTCAATAGCATTGGCTGCATCTTTTGTATCCAATACCGTGCCTGCACCAATCAGCATCCTGTTACGAAATTCATGAGACAACTGTTCAATTACAGGTAAGGCATCTGCTGAATTTAATGTTATTTCTAAAATTCGCAAACCACCGCCATACAATGCATTTGCAATGTTTAAGATGTTTGCCGGCGGCATACCTCTTAAAATAGCGACGATCTTATGTTCAAGTATCTGAGATAATACTGACATGTGTAATTACATATTTACCGGGTAAAAATTATTGTTGATAGCCGGTACTAAAATAACAATAAAAAATTTTGATCTTTCTCTGGCAAATACAGAACTAACTGCCTGCATAGATGAGTAAGCCCAAACCCACTATAAAAAACAAAAACATTGCTGTTACAAATCCATCTGTGCCGGCAGGTGATTGCTTGAATTCTTTCCAGATAAACACACCCCACAAAGCAGCGATGAGCGTTGCGCCCTGCCCAAGCCCGTAAGATATTGCTGCGCCTGCTTTACCGGCGGCAATAAGGTTGAATGAATTACCCAATCCCCAGATCAATCCTCCCAGCACACCAACCATGTGCGTTTTAAATTTTCCTTTGAAATAATCTGTATAAGAAACAGCTGGACCTTCAAAAGGACGTTTCATAAGAATGGTGTTGAAAATAAAATTGCTTGCAAGAATGCCAAGAGAAAAAATAAATACGGCAGTGTATGGCGTCATTTTTCCTGAAGCAGGTTGTTCAAAATTTTCGAGATCCATTGATGCGGCAATGAAACGATAAAAGAAAGACATCAACAAACCGGCGATCGATGAAATAATAATTCCTTTTGTTGAAACTTTTTGATTGGCATTGCTAATTCTTTTGTATGCAATGGCATTAATGATAATCGCGATCATTACCAATGCAACGCCAAGAAACAAGTAAGTTGGATCACCTTTTTGCGACGCCGCATAATTTACAATTACACCAAGTACCAACGCCAAACCAATTGCAATAGGAAATGCAACAGCCATACCTGCAAGTGCAATTGCAGCAGAAAATAAAATATTGGCAGCATTGAAAATAATACCGCCAAGAAATGCACTACCTATGTTTGTTGTATCAGCTTGTTTAAGATCATCCATAAAACTTCTACCCTGCTCTCCTATGCTTCCTAACGTGAGTGCAGAAATAACCGAGAACAAAACAATGCCAACAACATAATCCCAATAAAATAATTCGAAACGCCAGGTCTTTTCAGCAAGCTTTTGTGTGTTTGCCCATGAACCCCAGCACAACATAGTGATGATGCAGAAAAAAATAGCAACGCCGTAGGATGGTACAATAAACATATGGCAGCATTATGATGATGAATAAAATTATTTTTATTTAGCAGCAGCTTCATTTGCCTGCAACCCATTAACTGGTTTATCAGAATAAATGATTGCTTCGCCTACCCTAAAATTATATTCCGTTGATGGGTTCAATATCTTCAACTCCACATGATGTTTGCCTTTTGGCAGATCATATTTCCAGCAAAGCTCATAACGGCGTGTGGTATAGCTGGCGGGCAATTCAGGTGATTCAACCAACTTTCCATCAACATACAATTGCGTATGGAAAACAAAATCTGTTGTGCTTGCCCATTCTGCAGTTTCTCCTTTTACTACAAAACCTGTTCCTTCAAAATCAAAACTTACTGCATCTTTATTGTCGTTCCATTTTGCATTTATTTTCTCGACAGGATAAATGCCATCAAAGCTTTTTTCAAATCTTACGGCAACAGGTTGTTGTGATTTTATAGTAATATTATTTCCATCAACTTTACCGCCATTTCTTTCAATGTTTTGTACTGCATGTTTGAAACCGATTTCATACACATCATTTAAACTCATAGTTGTGTATTTAAAATCTATTCCTTCTGCTTCTTTTAAGCCTTGTTTCCAAAATGCAGGAATTTTATTATAGCCAAGTATTGTTCCTAAGATACCACCAGCACTTGATGGATTACAATCTGCATCTTGTCCACATCTTGTGGTGATCTCTAATGTCTTTGTGTAATCACTATCGCCATACAATAAACCAATCACAACATAAGCAGCATTTACTTTTGCGTCAATATCAAATGGTGCAAACACACCTTCCGGGCAACCAATATCATTTGCATATTTCTTTTGCACTTCAAGCCATGTTTGTTTCCAGTCAGTGGGGTATTTTTTATGCCACGCAATTACATCAGTAATACATTTATAAAATTCACTTTGTGCAGGAACGGTTTTCAATGCCTCATTAACGATGTAATCAATATCGCTTGAAGTAAAGGCTAACGTATACATTGCACCAATATAAACACCACCATACCAGCCATCACCGTAATTCATAATGTGACCGATCTTATCACTGATCATTGATGCAGTATTTGGCATTGCGGGGCTCATCAATCCTGCAAAATCTGATTCAATTTGGTAGTCGATGCAATCTGCATGTGGGTTATTTTTCCAATCACCACTTTGTGGCGCTTTTATACCATGCAAAATATTGTAACGTCCTGCCTGGTTTGCATGCCACAACGCGTAACCCGCATGGGCAAAGG
>JGI24806J26614_1000620_pt1 | contig 11467 bp, 7 predicted proteins | sample Kansoi200umMDA_FD_26614 | JGI IMG/M metagenome (IMG submission 26614)
AGAAGATACTGAACATGACCACCGGTTTCCTCGCAGTATCCATTCCGCTGCTGTTCTATTTTTTTTCCCATAAGTCTTTTTCTTATTTATGGGAAGATGCCTTTTTGATCAACCTTCGCGCCCCGGGGAGCCAGCCCGGTATTTTGGAAAAAATAAAAAACATCAAACACGCCCTACATGAAGTTGAATTTGAAATGGCCTTTTACACTGCCCTTATATTGGGAGTCGCCGGCCTGTTTCTGAAGAATAAGAATAAAAAATTACTGTATGTGTCGCTGCTGGCGCTGATATTTTCGTTTTCGGCTGAATTTTTAACCGGAAGGATGAAACCGGGAAACAGTTTTGTTTATTACCTGGAACCACTGGCCGCTACCATTCCCATTCTTGTCTGGGTCATATTTACAGGAACGCAGGTCACTTTCCTGCAGGATAAAATGGCTCAGCTCATATTCAGTTTCATGCTGAGTGTTACCTTGTTTTTAGGAACGCTGCGTTTTGCTTCCGGTTTTCGAATCTCCGGTCATAAAACGACAATATTGGAGGAAGTACCCGGAAGGGAATACCTGCAATCACAATCATTATCTGACTATCAATTGTTCGTTTTTGACGACTCCAACCTTATTTATCTTTATAATCATTTCAAGATATTGGCCCCTTCCCGTTGGATCTATCATTATTTCTGGGGCTGGAGTAATGGTTGGGATTCCGATAATAAAATTTTCCATGCCATTCTTCAGGACCTGCAATCACACCAAACCCGTTTCATTCTGGATTGCTCCGGAGCGAAGAACAGCTTCAGGACCAGATCTGCCTACACTGAATGGCATCTTCCCATAAATAAGAAAAAGACTTATGGGAAAAAAAATAGAACAGCAGCGGAATGGATACTGCGAGGAAACCGGTGGTCATGTTCAGTATCTTCTTACCTGCGTTGACCGGTATGGATTCTGTCGGGGTCGAAAGAGAATAAAATAAAAAGGGGGCGAGGGTAATCAGGGCATCCTGCTGCATCCAGGCCGTAAAGCCCGTCAGCAATCCCAATAAAAAGTATTTATACTTCGCATTTCCCTGCATGACACAAAAAAATATCAGCAAAAAAATGGCTGTATATTCCCTTGTAAGTCCATTGCCGAAAGAAACCAGGCTATATCGGATAAGCAGATTAAATATCGCAGGCAGAAACCAGGGCCAGGACAGTTTGCTTTTCTTGCAAAGCCAATAGAATAAAATGGTAGCGAACAAAACCAGCAGCGTATCCAGTAACCACAGTATCCATGGACTTCCATACCAGTTGAATGCATTAAAAAAATAAATAAGAGGCGGTTTATGATCAAAAACGTCCCGGTAAGGAACTCCNCCCTTATAAATAACCAGGCCAACATATTTGAAAATTTCCTTGTCATCAAAAAACAATTCTGCAATAGGAGAATTCAGGAAATTCAGGGCTATTGATCCTAGGACTATGAATAAAAGACCGTATTGCTCTTTTTTTATCATAGGATTCATTTAAATAACTTCAGGGGGAAGGGCAGATGGTTAAATTTCAAAAATGGATAAGGCTGGTTGACCGTACCGAATTTCCGGTAAAATTCCGCGATGCCGGGAATTTCCGACCCCTCCAGATCCAGCACTATTTTGTTTGAAGAAAATTCAAGGATCAGCTGATCGAGTAAATAAAAATGTGCCCTTTTCTCTCTGCCCGCCGCCGGCGTAACAGACATCATATTGTAAATTCTGTTTTCATCTCTAAAAAAAATGCTTGCGTTTAGTATGTCTCCCGTCTTGTCTCTTACTTCCCTGGCAAAAATCATGTTGTTTTCCTGCAGCCTGGTGCACAAGATTTCAAAGTGCTGATAGTCGGACTGCCTGGTATGGGAAAATCTTTTGCCATATTCATTTTTATACAGGCGGATCGTATTCTGATAATCCACTGAGTGCATATACTGCAGTTCAAACAAAGAAGATTCCAGCAAATTTTCTACCAGTCTTTTCTTGTAATTTTTCCTTAATGCAGGATATGGTTTTTCCAGGTCCAGGATATAGTTTGCACGGACCGGGTTATCCAGGGAGGGATTACCATAATTTAAGTGGATCTCACAAAACCTGAAATGTGAACTTAACTGGAGGAGGAAATTTTCAAATATTTTTACGTCCTGTTGGATAGGCGAAAACAACCCCAGCTGGGCTATAAAAGCAGGCTGATATAAATAGGATATCCCGTATTTCCGGTTCCATGTTAAAGGCATAACAGCTTCATAGTCATTCAATATCAGCGCTGACCAGTTTTTGGCCATGATGTCCAGGTAAAAGGACCTGGCATAAATCAATCCGTTGGTAGCCTTGCGTATACAATGGTCCCATTTACCGATATCGATTTTATTCCGGTCCAGATAACTGATATCGTGCGCTGGTGAACTCATGATCCGGCTGCTTTCCGAATTAATTTTTTGTAATTGATATTCTGTATATCAATACTGAAAGTAATTTTTCTTCCGAAATTAATAGTTCCCAGCGCATCATTAAAATCACTGCTGTAGATCAGGGGAGCATAGATATTCAGCAGATTTTTAAATAAACTTAACTGGATACCACCCACATAGAGGAAATGACTGGTTGGCGGATTATTTTCCCAGGCTTCTGCATAGGTTCCAAAATCAAAAAAAATCCTGATTGGGAGGGGAAAAGGAAATAGTTTTTGGGGAAGGGTGGTGTTAAAGTTCAATGAACTGACCCAGTTCGCTGATTTTCCCTGCACATAATCATAAGCATCGATCCGTAATTTTAATCCTCCGTCCCGGTTCATGATTTGCTGGGCAGGCAGTCCGCCATTGGGAATGGATGTATTTTCGATGGCGTAGGATGCAGACCGGCCGATAAAATAGTCTTCATACAAATAATCTTCATCACCGTTAACACCCAATAGTTTTGGTTCAAACCTGGAGACTGATGAATTATTATTTTCGTTCCATAGGCCGAATTTTGATGCAAAAAAACGAACCTGAAGTCCGCCGCCATCCGGATAATTGAAAAAGTAATTTGCGTGCAGGTTGATCCGGAAAAATAATTCACTTTGCTGGAATTCCGCCCTCAGGTTATAAGGATATAGGGCACGGTCATCGTTCAGGTTGAGACTGATCTGGTTTACATAGCGGAAGCTGGAGCTGACTGAATTCGGATGGATCAGGGAGTCTTTTGATGACACAAAATATTGCCCATAGGTATTTTCCGTTATCAGGTAAGTTTTAAAATCCATCCATTTGCTGGCACTGCTTCTCGGGCCGGAGGATTTGAAATCCACCCGGATAAAGGGAACCAGTTTCGAAAAACTCTCATATAAAATTTTACCGGTGCTATCTGTGGCCCTGTTGGTCGCAAACCGGCCACCGTTGATTCCGAAACTGACACGGCTGAGGTGAGTTCCCGGGTACCAGGAATAGCTCAGCCTTCCAAGACCCTCCAGTCTGCTGGACCCAAAAGCATAGAGGGGAGTCATAAGAAATTCAAATTTATTTTCGGGCAGGTTAATGTTATGGATCACCGCGCCCAGCATAAAACCATCATATCGGTTATAGCCTGGTACCGGAGCCAGTCCGATATAATTATACTGTTCGCTATTTCTGGCAGAAATAATAAATGCAGGTTTAAGAACTCGTTTTACATGGCTGCCGGAAAGGGATTCAGTTCCGTTCAGTTTATTAAACATGGGCTCAAGGTTTTTGCCCGTACCAACACCCATGGCTCTTTCAAAATCCGATGGGTATGGATGTTTGAATTGCCAGTTGGAAAAATATTTATGCATATTATCATCGAAACGTTTCCTTCCGATGGAATCCTGCAATTGTTCCAGCCATGCTCCCGCTTTTATTGAAGGAATGAGCGAATCATTCCGCGTACTGAATTCAGGCGCAGGCGTCACGATGGGCTGGGTTGTTTTTTCATTTTCCGCCACCCGCAACCAGAGATTGTCTGACAATGGAGTTTGACCGGGAACCGGCGGCAGGAAGTTTTGGATTAAACGCTGGTTATAAAAGCTGATGAACCCTTTTGAAAACCAGGGTTGGTTCCTTTGGTCAGTTAGCAACTGGGTTTGAAACCATTGTCCCAGTAAAGACTGACGCAGGGGATTTTGCCATTTGTCTTTGATGGTTTCTGCACCTGTGCAAACCAGGCCCGAAAAATTCTGATCCTCCATAGGGGCGGCCGATATAATGTTGATGGATTGATGGGGGTAGGGGCCAAGCCACTCAGAAAGCAGGCGGAGTTCTGATTTTACGGTCGCCAGCAACTTACTATAGTCGACGGAATTTTTTGGGGTGTAAAAATACTGAATCCGGATTGGTGCATGCGAGCTGGATGCCAGGGTATCCGTTTTAACCTGGTATCGGCTATCGGCAATCCAGGCAAATGAATTTGCGTTTTTCATGGTGAATCGAACCCTGTTTATTGCTGCGCTTCCGGAAAGGCTATCCGCTACAGCTCCGGCCGCTATATGATAAGCAGCGGGGGCCTCTATTTCAACCATATAATCTGCTGATTCGTGATAGGCGCCGCCCTGCGTAAGGAACGGCATCGGGTGCCACCCTTTCACATCATATACCGCAGGTTCCGGGTACCAGTTTCTCAATTCAAAATGATGCGGGCTATAACCATTACCATTAAAATTATAAGGGAACCGAAGGTGAAAGGATACAGAGATGGAAACACTATCGCCGGGTAATAAAGGGGCCGGCAGGATTAATTTCACCACGTCAATAAATTCCGGGTGGTTCGTAATGCTGGCGGGACTTCCATTCACCCGAAAATCGAGGCTGTTGATATAACCTTTTTGTTCCTTGGAAGAAAAATAGAAGCGGATGTCACCATTTTCAAGTAATTGATCACTGTATAGGGTCCGGTCGTTGCGATATGCATCAGGCCAAAGATGAAACCAGATGAAGGAAATGGTATCGGGAGAATGATTGGAATACCGGAGTTTCATTTGTGCGTCTAGCGATTTTTCTGCGGGCCTGAATTTTACCTGTAAGTCATAATGGAGAGATTGCTTCCAGTCCGATTGCGCGCTGGCCTGAATGATTGTAAATAAAGCAGGTAATATGAAAATTTTTTTCAAATAAGCACTGGTTGACTATTTACCGGCCTTTTCCTTTAATAATCGTCAGTAAAGTATGCATCATGATTTTAAAGTCCAGAGCCAGGGAAATATTTTCGATATATATAAGGTCGTATTTCATCCTTTCTACCATTTCTTCAACGTTTTCAGCGTATCCGAATTGTACCATTCCCCAGGAAGTGACGCCGGGTTTCACTTTCAGCAGGTATTTAAAATAAGGCGTTATCTGCAGGATTTGATCGATATAAAATTGCCTTTCCGGCCGGGGTCCTACCAGGCTCATTTCACCCCGGATTACATTGCGCAATTGCGGCAGCTCATCAATTCGCCATTTACGCATGGTTTTCCCCCAGCGGGTAACCCGGTCATCATTTGCTGACGACAAACAGGGACCCTCCCGTTCCGCATCCTTAATCATGGAACGGAATTTATGTATCATGAATTTTTTGCCTTTATAACCGGTCCTTTGCTGTGAATAAAACACGGGCCCGGGAGAGCTGAGTTTCACGCGAATGGCCGTATACAGCAGGAGTGGAGACAGGAGGATCAGCGCGACCAAGGAAAATAGTAAATCAAAAAGTCGTTTAATGTGCATTTGCCATTCGGGCATCAATCCAGTGTGGATATCAGTCAGCAGGGCTCCGAACAGGTTACTGGTTTTTACGGAGCCGGATAGAATGTCAAGTATGTCGGGGATGATTTTGATCTCTACATCTTTTTCACTCAGTCGTTGCACCAATTTCTCTGCCGCTTCCTGGTCAGATCTGTCGAGTGCAATCACTACAAGCTGAATATTTTCACGGTCAACCAGTTCTTCCAGCTGTTCTGCATGTCCCAGACAGGTGAGGGGAATATGCATATCGTTAGTAGTTGAATTCGGTTGTACATAACCGGTATACAGATAACCGATTGCCCGGAGCCCACCGACTGTATCTTCATAAGTCTTTGCTCCGATAGGACCGGAGCCCAGCAGGAGGCTGTTAAAAACAATTTTTCCTTTGCGGATCTGCATTTTTGCATAGGAAAGCAGGATCCACCTGCCGATCCAGGTAATGGTGAAGTGTAAGATCAGGAAAGTAAAATAAGCTTTATAATAATAGCGGTAATCCGTTTGCGGGTCGTTGATTACAATCGCAAAAAACAGGATGGTACACCCGATCAGGCTGGAGATGGCGGTCCTGGAAAATTCATTTAACCGGGATTTTTTATAAATCGAATGATAAATCCCGGTTAGCGCATAAAAGACAATCCAGCCCGCCGGAATAAGCATGAGTCCCAGCCAGAAGCGGTTGTTGAGAAAAAGGTTTCCTTCTACAAAAATCGGTTCGTTTAATAAAGCGCGCCGGGTAAAATAAAGAATCATCCAGGAAAGGACAGCCGATATAAAATCGCTCAGCACGTACCAGGTGATATGGATCTTTCTTCCCGCGTGCAACATGTATCAGCTGTTGATGGAGTTGTATTTTATTTTCTGAAGGATCTGGTGGGCAATATCCATGGCCCGGTAGCCATCCAGTTCCGAGACAAGAGTAGGCTTATTTTGAAGAATGGACGCCGTAAATTTCTCCAGTTCCATCAGAATAGCGTTGACTTCGGGTACTTCCGGATTCCTGACTAAAATGGATTTTGTTCCATTCATGGTTTCTATATCGAAAGAAAATCCGTCTCCTTTATGATCGGGATGACCCAGGCTGATGATTTCAGCCTTCTTGTTCAGGAAATCCACCCCGATATAGGCATCTTTCTGGAATATGCGCATTTTTCGCATTTTCTTCATGGAAATCCGGCTGGAAGTCAGGTTGGCTACGCATCCGTTGTTAAATTCAATGCGGACGTTGGCAATATCGGGAGTATCGGTCATCACGGCGACCCCACTGGAATAAATATTTTTCACTTCACTATTCACAATATGCAGAATAATATCAATATCATGAATCATCAGATCCAGGATTACACTCACTTCTGTTCCTCTTGGATTGAATTCTGCGAGGCGATGAACTTCTATGAACATGGGTTGAAGGGGAGTGCCTTCCAGAGCAAGAAAGGCGGGATTAAACCTTTCCACATGACCTACCTGCAATTTGATATTCGATTCTTTTACCAGTTTCAGCAGGGTTCTTGCCTCATCCATGTCGTTGGCCAGCGGCTTTTCAACAAATACATGTTTACCTTTTCGAATAGCCATTTCACAGAGATCGAAATGCGCGGTCGTGGGCGCAATGATATCAGCTGCGTCACAATTGTCCAATAGTTCACCCGGATCCTTATATCTTTTAATCTGGTATTTTTCGGCAACTTCTTTTGCCGTCTGGTCACTGGGGTCGTAGAATCCAACCACTTCTGCCTCCCGGATCAGTTTCCAGTTGTTCAGATGAAATTTCCCGAGATGTCCTGTGCCAAATACACCAACTTTGAGCATCCTGACTGTTTAAGGATTCAAATATAAATAATGTGCAAGGATGTGCCGGAGAATGATGGCAGAAAGCCGACTAAATGTGGATATGTGGGAAAGCTTTACTAAAGGCGCGTAAATCTTTGGAAGAACAGTCAGATGTGGCTCTGCTCCGAAACGGTCTGGTTACTTAATAAACGCAGGCGGAGATATTTGTAAATATTGGAAAAGGTAACCGGAATATTTTTCTGGGGAAATACTTTTTTCTGAATCAGCTGGACAACGGTGAAACCGAATACCAGGATAAAAAGAACGAGGGTAAGTGCAAAACATATATCGAATTTTCTTAGGAAATAGGTCCTGACGGAAACTGTATCTGCGGTCTCTTTCCCTAAAGTAAGATCCATAATTTTCTTTATGGCCGGCAGAATAACAGGGATTTTTGTCCAGTTGGCATATCGTACGTCTTCATATTTGTAGTCCATGTCATAATTGGCTGGCAACTGTTTCTTATAATAGTTCCAATTATTCTTTACCTCATCAAAACTCGCCATCCGTCCGCTTTGATTCACAAAATAGACATCATAAAAGGGGTCCAGCACCACCCAGCCGTATTCCGTTTTCACTTCAACAATATTGTGTGCTGCGAATTTGCCTCCTGATTTCATCTGGGCAATTCTGACATCGTATTGATATCCCTGTAGAGTCCTGGCCAACACCATGGAAAAACTCCCACAGGCACCCTGGGCCGTCATCAGGTCAAATGAAGTAGGCTCAATAAGTTCTGATTTGATCCCGTCAAATTGTTTTCCTTCAAAAACAGGATTACGGTTAGCCATCAGGGCATGAATGGAATGCATGACTTTGACGGCTATCGAATCCCTGGACTCGGTTGATTTTATCTTAGTATTTATATCTGAACGGATGGCCCGGAAGAGCTCTTTCTCATAATTTGCTTCCATTTTAAAATAAAAAAGGGAAGCCAGCAGGAAGCCGTTGAGAAAGGTCAAAAAATATAAATTCCCGAAAACTCGTTTGATCATTGTTTTACTGCTATTGAATTCAAATCTTAAAGATCGCAGGAAGCTCAATTACCGGTCTGACTCAACGGAAGCTACTTTCATGGAAAAGGAAAAATCAAAAAAGAAACAGGGATGTCAGATTTTCGAAAATAATTAATTCCCGTTAATACCTTAAACAAGCACAGGATATTGTGCAATTTTTATACCACTAATTTAAGTAAAAACCCTTAGGCTGAGTTCCTGGCTGCATTAATTATTCCGAAAGAACAGCGGATAATCAGTTTTTCATAAATCTCCTTCATTCCAGAACCTGAACTTTCCGCTTCCCGGAATTTTACAATCGCATATTGCTGAATGGTACTGAGGGGAAGAACAATCCTCTCCCGCATTTGGATGGATAATTGTTCGATTGGATAATCTGACATAAGTTCTTGTTTACCAGAGAGTTTGAACAAGTATTTTTTCGTCAGTTCGAATTCATTATAAATCATCATCCATATTTTTCCGAATTTTGGATGTTTCGAAAAGGTTTCGGTAAGGGGGAAAAAGCATTTTTTCATTGCCATTTCACTGTTATCAAGAAGGGTCTTAAAATAGGGTGAATTCAGGTATAAACTTTTAACCTGTTTCCATTTTCCTTTTTTCTCCATCTCCTGTAAAGCCGCACCAACCCCATAGTATCCGGTAACATTTTGTTTTAACTGGCTGAATGCACCCACAAACGGAATCGCCCGCAGATCTTTTAATTCAAGTTTACCGGAGTTCTTTCTTTTACTTGGCCGGCTTCCAATATTGGTCTCCCCGTAAAACTGCAGGGGACTCACTTCGCTCAGGTATTCCGTAAAATGATCGTGATCCCTCAAACCGGCATATGCGTGATAACTGCTTTCTGCCATTTCAGAAAGTAGTACTTCTTCATCTTCAGTTAGCGTTACTTTACGTGTCGAAAACAAATCATTGGCAATACCGGCATGAACGAGCTGCTCAATATTGAATTGAGCTGCATCCACCGTACCAAAATTTGAACTGACTGTCTGGCCCTGAACCGTCAACTGAATTTCCTTGTTGGCAATATTTTTCCCCAGCGAGGAATAAAAACGGTGTGTTTTTCCTCCACCCCTGGCCGGAGGTCCTCCACGACCGTCAAAAAAAACAACCCTTATCCCATGTTCGGTGGAAATCCGGGTGAGTTCTTCCTTCGCTTTATAAATACTCCAGTTAGCCATCAGGTATCCTCCATCCTTGGTGCCGTCTGAAAATCCAACCATAATCGTCTGTGTCTCATTTCTTCTTTTCAGGTGCCCGCGGTATTCCGGGTTGGCATAAAGAGTACTCATAATAGCTGCCGCATTTTGCAGATCATCCACGGTTTCAAAAAGTGGAATGATATCCAGGTTGATCTGGTCTTTTTTCCAGCCCCCCAGCAGGAACAATGCGTACACTTCCATCATATTCCTGGCACTGTTGCACTGACTGATGATATAGCGGTTGCACCCGTCCTCCCCATTTTTTTCCTGAATGATTTTCATTGCACGAACACTGGCAAGTGTATCTTCAGTCAGTTCATCTGAAAACGTTGTTTTTGAAATGGCCTTCTGATGTGCGAGTATTTTTATTTTTTCTTTTTCCTCCAGGGATTCATAATTATCCGGAAATATTTCTTCCCGGTCATTGATGATATCCAATACTTTTTCATGCACGGAACTTTCCTGACGCAAATCGAGCGTGGCGAAATGAAGCCCGAAAATACGCATCTTGCTGATAAAATTGTCAACCAGGTTCAGGAATAATCCATTATTCTGATAGATCAGGATTTCACGAATCTTGAGCATGGATTTCAGCATATCGGCGAAGTGGAATGGTCTTCCGGGATCAGGTGTAAACAACTCGTGGTATAATTTATCTTCCCATTCTGCAATGATCAGGTCCACTTCCTTAAAGGTCAGCCTGCGTTTCAGGCGCCGGACGTCAAAATAATAACAGCGTAACAGGGCTGCCCGCAGGGATTCGGCCACTTTCACCGTGGTATCCGATTTTACAAAGGGATTGCCATCACGGTCTCCGCCTGGCCAGAATCCCATCTGGATAATGGGGTTCCTGTCGCTGACTGCATCCGGGAACTGCGATTTCAGGGTGGACAGAATTTTTCCGGCCGCATGATAAAAAACATTTTCCAGGTACCATATGAGACTGACTGCCTCATCGTAGGGAGTGGGTTTTTGTTTTTTGAGAAAGGGGGTTTTGCCCAATTGCTGCATGAATGTATTTATCTCAGCAGCATTATTATGAATAACGGCCCGGGAAAGGTCATTGATAATGCCGAGCACGGGCCCCGGATAAAACTGGGTAGGATGGGCCGTCAGTACCAGTCTTACCGCATAATCTTCCAGTTTGGTTTTCAGTTCTTTTTCCTTTTCGTACTGGATGATTTCAGAAGAAAGGTGCTTGAGTGTACCGGTTCCGCCCATATCATTGACACCGGTAAAAGCAGCGTCTTCGAGGGCATCAAAAAGCACTACCTGGCGCTCCACATATTGTACAAACCGAAAAAGGATATCTGATTTTTCCCGTTTCGCACCTTCCGGATTGTGCTTGCTGAAAAAATCTTCTATGATCTGAACCGGGCTTTGTTTTTTATGGTATCCCTCTTCACAATAAGTAAGCAGCAGGGATAATAAAATACCCGTTTTTTCTATCCGGTGAAACGGAAGGGATGTAAACAGGCTGTTATACAACTGGAACTTTATGCCAACAAGATTTTTAAATTCCTGTAAGCCGGTCGCTTGATTACTCATAAGCGAATTTAAAATTCATTCAACAAATCGAGCAATATATAAGGTGGAAATCAAAACAATAGGGAAAATTCATTGGATATAGTATAATTTATCACGATTTGTTTCATTTTCATTAATATAATTCATTAGCTTTGACTCTCTTTTTACC
>JGI24806J26614_1000621_pt1 | contig 11450 bp, 9 predicted proteins | sample Kansoi200umMDA_FD_26614 | JGI IMG/M metagenome (IMG submission 26614)
ACACAACCGTTGCCATCGTTTTTGCAGGATTGGGATAAACTGAAAAACCGGGTTTATCAATTGTCTTCCCTGCAATATTATTTTGCTGAACTGCTGTTACTGCATTAATGCTCACCGTATCACTTCTTAATGTAAGTTCTGTAGCAATGGAATTGGTAACCTCAACATTGTAATCACCACTTGCTGTTGGCGTGAATGTTGAATCCCTGATTATGGTTGAAACCAAAACGGCGTTGTTAAACCATTTATAAGTGTTGTTGCTGAGTGTGCCACCTGCGTAAACAGAGAGTATATTATTGTTTTGGTGAACTTTTATTTTTCTTTCAAATGCATATCTGAAAATTTCAAATGATGTTGGGCAAGGAGTTCCAAACCATCGAGTGTCTTGTTCATATTGTTAGTTCTAAAAATGAGTGTTTAATTTATTTAATCACTTGAAGCTTCTTCATTTCCTCCACCGAAACAGTTGGTGGCATCTCACCTCTCTTTATTTTATCTATTACAAGTTTTGCTACTTTCTCCGCATCAGCTTTTGTTTTAAAGCCTTCATTGCCCGGCATGATAGCAGGTGTACTGGTTTGATGAATCAGTAACCTGCTATTGGCGTACACATCGTAACAGAAGGTGTTGCTGGTACATCAATGATCTTGTAGGTGAGTTTGACATTGGAATAGGCATTTGCCTCCGGAAACCTGATGTTACTGCTATCCGCTTGTGCTCGTGCTTGCGTGGATAGTATAGTGGCAATAAGCCACTGAAAAAGAATCAGCATGATATTTTTCATGTTTGCAGTTTTATTGTTGTAAGCTTTGGATTGGTTGTTTCTCAAACCAAAAATTATTACATGTATAAAGCTGTTTGCAAATGATAGGTGTTGGAGAGCAGTGAATGGTCTTTGTATGTGTTTCCAAGCTAAGACAGCTAATCATTGTCAGCTTATAACATACTCTTTTCTACATACACTTGAGATTGCAACAGAGTGAATAAAGGTGCTGGTCTTTGGAAGGATTTGGACGATCTCATGAATGTTGCTATTGATCTATCGGGGGTGCACAATCATTAATTTCTTTCACTAACCAGTAGCAACGAAACCGAGGCGCTGGCATTAAATGTGGTTTTCATGACCGGTGTTTTTAATGAAATAAATGAGAAACAAATAAGCTATAAGCAATTTACAAATTTCCCGGCTACGCAAAAAATTGTTTGAACAAGTCACAATACCGGTTTTGTTTATCATGAATGTAATTGAGAATACTGTTTTTAAGAGAATAAATATCTACCGCTATGTTATACGCTTGTTTTACATAATTTTTTCCATTTGGTAGATACTTGTGCGTGTCCATCATGGTGAGTTGCGGCTCGTCTATTTTTTGTAACTACGGGGAAGTATCGCCGGCAAAAATGATAGCTAAAGATATCGTGATCGAAATCTGCAGCATGCTTAAGTGTTTCCCTTCAATAGGGCTCTGTCAGTTCAGTTATAAATCTTGTTTCAAATGCCGGTTTTTTCTTTTTATGGCTGATCGTGGAAAGTTCCGGTCTTTCGGTCCATGTCCTTAACTTTTAACCGGAAAGTCCAGAAATTCTACATTCGGAGCAGCGCACTAAGTGATTTAGTAATAAGCCGGTCGGATGGATGCATACTTAACTTTGAACATTTGCAGCCATTTGGCAGCAGTTTGTAAGGTCCCATATTTTTTAAACTTATTGACAATTTGTTGACAGTTGACTTTTTCGGTTTTCTGTTGACACCATCAAAATCGCTGAAACCTTTACTTGGCCTTGGTTTTACGAAGTGATTCGGATTGGATTCGAACCAATGACCTACTGCTTAGAAGGCAGTTGCTCTATCCAGCTGAGCTACCGAACCGTTGAAAAGCGGCAAAATTAATTTTTAATTAGTTTGCATCCAAACGATAATTATAATGGATGTTCAAATAGAAGAAAGCTGGAAAGACGTTTTACACGCAGAATTTTCTAAACCATATTTTGAAAACATTGCTGCTTTCCTGAAAACTGAAAAAGCACAGGGCAAAACAATTTATCCTCCCGGGTCACTAATTTTCAATGCCTTTGAAAAATCTCCTTTTAAAAAATTAAAAGTTTTATTGCTTGGCCAGGATCCATATCATGGAAAAGGGCAGGCGATGGGCCTGTCTTTTTCTGTTCCCAGGGGAATAAGGCAACCTCCTTCCCTTATCAATATCCTTAAGGAATTACTTGATGACGTTGGTGTACCTATTGCTTCAACAGGTGATTTAACGCCATGGGCTGAACAGGGTGTTATGTTGTTGAATGCTGCATTGACCGTTAGGGCAGGCGAACCGAATTCACATTCAAAAATCGGCTGGCATCAGTTCACAGACGCCGTTATCAAAAAAGTGTCAAATGAAAAAGAAGGCATTATTTTTCTGTTGTGGGGATCTTTTGCACACCAAAAGCAGGAATTGATAGATCAAACAAAACACCACGTGTTAAAAGCAGCTCATCCGTCACCTTATAGTGCTGACAAAGGGTTTTTCGGTTGCAGGCATTTCAGCAAAACAAATGCACATCTCGTTGCACAAAAACAAGACCCGATTAACTGGACTCTGTAAACAACCAAACCTTTTATATAAGGATATTTTTTGTTTACCGCGCGTAAATGATAATTGGGTTTGTGGAATCGCTCAATGACTTAAATGGCGTCAAGGAAGTTGAATTCAAGCCTTCCATACTTTAGTTAAATTTCACTCATCCATTTTTTAAAAGCAGCAGCGTTTTCCTGACTTACAATTATTTCTTCGTTCACCGGCAGGAACAATTCAACACTTATTTTACTTTTATCTATGCTTTTGAATTTTGTAATGTAGTTAGCATTTACAATGTATTTGCGGTTTGTCCGGAAAAAAGTTTTGTTATCAAGCATTTCTTCTATTTCTGCCAGTGAATTTGTTTCGCATAAAAATTTCCTGTTGTCTTTGTCAACAGCAAAAACAAGTTTATGCTCCGTAAAAAAGTACACGACATCTTCAAGCCTTAAGCTTAAAAATTCGATCCCCTTTTTTACAATGATCCTCGATTTATTTTTTTTGGTGGTTTGTAAATAATCAATAATGGAAGAATAGTTATTAATGAAGTGATGCTGCAGATTCTTATACTTATGCAAAGCATTTGCAAGCTTGTTTGAGTCAACAGGTTTTAAGAGATAATCTATGCAGTTATATTCAAATGCGTCAATCATATATTTATCATATGCTGTAATAAAGATGACGGGGCATTTTATGCTATCATCTTTTAAAATGTGAAAAGAAAGGCCATCTGATAATTGTATATCCATTAAAATAAGGTCAGGAACAGGGTTTGTTCTCAGCCAATGCAAACTCTGTTCAACACTTGCAGCGGTGCCTGCTATTTCGACGCTGCTTTCAATGGCTGCAATGCTTATTTTCAGGTTTTCCATTGCAGGCATTTCATCTTCTATAATAAAAATTTTCATGCCTGTGGGTTTAATAGCGGTAGTTTAACAGTAAAATGATCGTTATTCTTATATACAATAATGTTCTTACCCGTTAAAAGTTTGTAACGGTTATCGAGATTATTTAAACCTGTTCCTGTTGATGGGGGCTTATAGGTTTTTTGTATCACCTGGTTTTTTATAGTAACATAATTTGATGAGACAGACACATAAATTGTAAGGGGGTGAGTGACACTTAGCTCATTATGTTTTATAGCGTTTTCGAGTAAAATCTGTAGAGATATTGGCGGAATGAACAAGTCCTCTGCAAAAAGGCTTTTGATTTCAATCACCATGTTCACTGCATTGTCAAACCTTATTTTTATCAGGTGAAAAAAATTGCTTAAAAATTCAATTTCTTCTCCCGCCGACACAAGATTTTTTTCCCGGTTAATGAGAATATAACGATACACCTTTGCAAGCGTATCATTATACAAGCGTGCGTTTACAGGATCTGAAGAAATGAGATAAGATAAAGTGTTTAGCGAATTGAAAAGGAAATGAGGGTCAATCTGATTTTTTAAAGCAACCAGTTCAGCATGTGTTTTTGCGATGTCCAACTGCTCTGCCCGTTTGGCAATATCCTGTTGTTGTTCTTTAAGATAAAATATTTCGTAAAGATTTGTAATAAAGAGCGCCACAACAACAATAATAATAACGGCATTTAAAAGATGCCCATAAGTTGATCTGTCTTCATTAGAAAGCGAAAGCCACAACATAAGTCCGCCGCCTGCCACTAAAGTGGTGTAACAAATAATGGAGGTGTATAAAATAAGGATGCTTTTGTAATAAGCTTTATCTGAAAGACGAAGGTTTTTTTTAAGCATTACCATCTGCCACACATTTCCCTGCCAAATTCCCCATGCTATTACGATAAAATAAAAATAGCTAATTGTCAGATTCAACAAGTTGTAACGGGTGTTAGTTATAACTCCTGCGACATTTACAATGGCTATGGCGAGCACTGGGATGCTTATGGATTTAACCAACTTGTCTTTTTTAAAAACATTTCTTCCCCTGGGTGAAAATATATTTATAGGTGCAGCGGCTTCCATTATATAGCGAGTGGTTATTACTGTAATTTTTGTTAAGATAACGTAACAAAAAAGTTAATAGTTACAGACGGCGCTAAACAAAAAACAGGCGGCCTTTTTGAATATTAAGACAATTAAATCGGAAGAAATCAGGCTTCGGGCAAAAAAAATCGGTCTTGGGTAAGTTTTAAGAAAATCAATCAGGCGACACCCTATATGTTTGACAAATAAGGATTGAATTTTTTTTCTCATTTTAGACAACTACGGGTGGTTTTTACCACCTGTATTTTTTTAAGGCAGGAACGAGAAATCTTTTAATTTGTAAACCAAAATAAACTGCAATGAAAATTCATCCTTTTATTTTTTCCAACAATTTGAACTACAGACTGCGCAGGCATGCAGTTTTTTGGTCTTTGTGGATGCTTTATTACGCTATAATGTCCACAATTATTACCTATCAAAGATGGGGATTTGTCAAAAGCTTTTTTGAAGCCCTTACCGAGCAGGTAGAATCCACGCCACTTGATATGTGTTTCTGCTATTTTATTATTTATTATTTATTTCCGAAGTTTTTATACAAAGGCCGTTACATAGGGATGCTGTTTTTGTGGCTTTTAGCAAGTATTGTTTTTATTGTTTTGTATGAACTAAATGCCACATTTATAGTGCCGTACATACGAGGTTGGTTTGATATGAAAGTAACGATGAGCTCCCCCCGAATGTATTCCTATGATTTCTTCATACTTTTTAGCCAGATAAATATGGAAGGGTGTGTTGCGGCATCCATTAAATTAGGAAAGCTCTGGTACATTAAACAACAGGAAATTGACCTGATAAAACAGGAAAAACAAAAAATGGAGCCGTATGCTGAGCATGGATTAATACAACCGGCATTTCTTACAGACCTGTTAACACGAATGGAGACCATTGCCAACGAAAAGCCTGTTATAACAGCGCAGTCCATGAAAAAATTAAGGCACCTGCTGTTGTATATTCTATATGAAAATGCCTCATCAAAAGTGCCATTGCATAAAGAGTTTGCACTGCTCCAGGAATATATTGACCTTGAAAAAATCACAACTGAGAAAGATATAACAGTAAATACCGTTACTAATGGTTCACCGTCTTATGAAACTATTGCACCATTCATCCTGCTTCCACTAGTTGAAAATGCATTTAAGCAGGTTCGCAGTTATTCACTAAAAAATCCTGTTCTTAATATAAATCTTTCATTTCAAAACGAAATAATAGATATCAGACTAAATTGGGATAAGCCGATAGAAACCTCATCACTCTCACATGGACGCAACATTATATTACAGAATATTTCAAAAAGGCTGCAGTTGATCTATCCTCAAAGTCATGACTTAAAAATGATGATAGAAACAGAGAAAATTTTTGTTGAGTTAAGAATAAATTTAAAGAAGGCTATTAATTAGATTTCAGTAACTCACCTTACGCAAAGGAACTTCACTAAAAGTGCTTTTATGCGGCAAGTGGTGTGGATAATTTTTTTAGTTGACAATAAGCTGCTTGTTGCGCTGCCAGATAAATTTTAGCCTTCATAGCAAAGTGATTTTTGCCTGTTCTTTGTTTAAGCCATTCCAGTTTGACATATGCTATAATGGACAGTACAAAGTGATTGGTTTGTGTTTTAATAATTTTCGTTGGCGACTTTGCAAAACCGGTATTGCTTTTAATTGATTTGTGATACTCTTCCACACCCCACCGTTTTTTGTAGAGTGCGGTAATTTGGTCATACAATAAATTTATATCACTGCATGCCAGGTACAACTCGCCAACTGTGTCATCCTCGTTTTTGAAGACTTGCTTTACTAGCAACAGCGGAAAATCCAACTCTTCGAGCCAGATCTCCACGGTCTGTTGTCCCGGCTGCAGTGATTCAATACTTATGTATTGCTTTAATTGTTTATCGGTTTGGCTCAACGCCACCTTGCGATTGCTCTTTAACGCCATTATGAAATGCGTTTTTAACTCCATCCGTACTGTTTCCATATTTTCTGCCGATGCATACCAACTGTCTGTTATCACATAATCAAACCGGAGTTTGTCGGCACACTCCCGCAGCATTTCTCTGAACAATTCATTTTTGGTTTTGTGCGATACTCTTCTTTGTTTACCTGTTTTTTCATTGAGTTCCCAATTGTCCTTCTTTACAAACTCAACCGCACAGGGCAGTCGCATACCGCCTGCTTCTACAAAAGCTGTCAGAAAATTAACCCCCTTTACAGAACGGTTAAGCGTATGGTCGTAATGCCAACATATCAATTCGCTCTCATCACTATAACGCTTCTCCTCTATTGAATCATCAAAACTCAATACAATCACCTCCTCACTTCGGCTCATCTCCTGAATATAGGGTTTGGTATATTGCCACAAATATTTACTGTCATAAACACCTTTAGACAACCGTTGGGTAATCTTATCATGTTTGATCTCTAACAAAGATGCCAAACCCGTAGCCGTAGTGTAGGACACCGAACTTATCAGATAGTCTGTATATAAATCAACAAAGTTTTCCACAACCGCTAATTTAATCTCTCGCTTTTATAATTTTTTATTGCGTAAGGTGAGTCAGTAATTAAAAAATTTGCCTGCAAAATTTATTCAATCCTTAAACTGCTTATGTACGGAAAAATACTGCTTGTCAAAAAATATATCGGTCGGTTTTTAAATTTTTAAAATTGATAATGCAAATGTTGCCTTGTTTTTATTCACTCTTTTCATCCGTCTAATGCCAAATTATCGAAAAATAAAAAAAAATAGGCTGCCTTGTTTTTAAGACAGCCTTTTGAGTTTACCACTCTAAAGAACCCCCAAAATTGTTTTTTTCAGGCTGGGCCAAGGGAACATTAAACACATCAAACAAAGTTTAAATATTTTATTTCAGGCGCGTTACAACTCCAGCATTGATACCAAAACTGGATACAGGCAATTTTCCAGCGCCAAAATGTTGTATTGGTATTTGACAATATGGTTCAACTTTCATATTAAACCAATTGCACACCTTGGCTTCATATCCACCGCTAATAATTATGTCTGTAAAATATTTTGGATCAGATATAGAACGGTATTCTTTTGACCTGTTTCTTTCGTTCCTGTTCTTTAAAATCACATAATCGTAACTTTCCGAATGTGTCATCTTGACCAAATTAAATCCAACACCCGTATAAAAATGATCATTATTCTTTTGTGCAAAATTGTATTTTAATGTTACCGGAACACTTGTGATCTTACTGTGTCCATCAACGTTTTCAAGAACAGCCTGACTAGATCTCATTTTGAGGCCTGCTTTATCAAAATATTTACCGTCGCTGTAAAAGTTAATATGTTCCCTTTGTAATCCTATTTCCAGATCAAATCTATTATTTATGCTATAGCCGAGTCCAACAGCTATCTTATAGCCAGGCTTCTTAATTTTCTGAAAATTAACACTCGAAAATACAGGCGAAGCATAAAACGTTCCATAAAACTTAGGCGGTGCGGAGTGGAAATTTACAACCTGTTTTGTTGAGTTGACGTTATCCGGGCTTTTAATATTGTTGATTTTTTGATCATTATAAACATATTTTGAAAGCTTACTGTCGGAAAGAATTTCAGTTACTTGATGGTCGTATTTAATAGGCTTTGAGGAACCGATTATTGCGTCATGAAACTTTGAGAATTTAATAGCAACCAAAGCGGTTTTCTGCAAGCTCGAGTTTGGAACTTTATCCTCACGCGTATCTGCCAATGATACTGGTTGTTTGTTTTTCTCTGTTGGAGAAACAAGACTGTTAAGACTTAAGTTAGTTTTTATATTGTCAGGATTGTGGTTACCATTGCCGTTTAGTTCAGTGGATTTACCTGTAGTTTCCGGTGCATTTAGCTTCCGTTCACCACTTTCAACTTTCTCCGCAACCGGAACTATATAAAACTGAAACTTGTAAAATATTATCGAACCACTTATTAATAAAAGAAAAATGACCGCATATTTCAGGAATACACCCTTTACAACGTTCGGTTCAGTTGTAGCAGCACTTAGTTTTGCAGCCACATCATCCCAATTCGAACTATCAGTTCTTAAAGGATAGTCCCTGCCTGCTTTTTGAAACAAGTTTTGAAAATCATCACTTTTGTATGGCATACTGCAAAAACCTATTTTCTAAAAATTTCTTTAATTGCGCTTTTGCTTTCGCAAGCGCTGACTTTGAAGTACCTTCAGAAATTCCTAAAACATTCGCAATTTCGTTATGTGAAAATCCATCTATTACAAACATATTGAATACGTTGCGATAAGAAGGCGGTAATCTTTTTACTTCATTGATCAACTCTTTATATAAAATCACCTGGTCCGCATTTTGGCTTCTATCCATTTCTTCCCAAATGTATGCGGGAAGTTCCCCTATTTCCGGGATGGTTTGCAATCGCCGTAATTCATCTATGGCCGTATTAATTAAAATACGTTTCATCCACCCCATTAGAATCTTTTCTGTATCAATATTTTGCTTCGCTAACTGGAATTTTTCAAGGCTATTAAAGATCTTTACAAAACCATCATTAACAATGTCCGTGGCCTTGTCATATTTGTAGATATATCTGAAAACCGTTTTTAAAGCAAATCCATAGTAATGTTCATAAAATGTCCGCTGACATTTGTCGTCTCTCTCAATACAACCCCTGATCAATTTGTATAAGGATTCCAAATTTCAAGGATTAATATTTGTGAATAAAATACGTAATTGTATAATTGGAGGTTGCCTCTACACACCGAATCTGAACTATGCTTGTTACCATACAAAGTGGTGGGTCACAATTTTATTTCCACTGGAAAGATATTGATTTTTTTTCAGGTTCCGGCGCTAATTGCTGAAAGACCATTTCTTCTTGGTAAAAGCAAGATAATAGCTCGTATCAGCAAAATTATAAAGCCCCTTTCGGGGCTTTATAATTATCAAAAGTTTTTACACTTTAGCTTCTTCTTCTTTCTTTTTAAATTCAAATTTTATTTTTTGCTTCTCTTTATCTAACCCGGCAATAAGCACATCACCTTGTTTTACTGTAATGCTCAAAATTTCCTCTGCCAAAGCATCTTCAAGATATTTCTGAATAGCTCTGTGTAATGGCCTTGCGCCAAACTGCACGTCATATCCCTTTTCTGCAATAAATGCTTTCGCCTCAGGTGTTATTTCCAGAGAAAAGCCCATGGTGTTCAGGCGTTTCATTACACCTTTCATCAGGATATCTATAATTTCGAAAATATGTTCTTTAGAAAGGGAATTGAATATAACCACATCGTCTATCCTATTTAAAAATTCAGGTGAAAAAGTACGCTTAAGAGCTTTTTCAATAACAGCTTTGTTATTTTCATCGGCGCTTTGCATCCTGGCAGCAGTGGCAAAGCCAACCCCTTCCCCAAAATCTTTTAATTGCCTTACGCCAATATTAGACGTCATTATTATGAGGCTATTTTTAAAATCTACTTTTCTTCCAAGCCCATCCGTTAGTTGTCCATCGTCTAATACCTGTAAAAGAATATTATAAATATCAGGATGCGCTTTTTCTATTTCGTCTAAAAGGATTACACTATAAGGTTTGCGGCGAACTTTTTCTGTTAACTGCCCGCCTTCTTCATAACCAACATAACCAGGAGGAGCGCCAATTAGCCTGCTAACCGTAAATTTTTCCATGTATTCGCTCATATCAATGCGTATCAGTGCATCTTCAGAATCGAACATATACCTTGCCAGCGCTCTTGCCAATTCAGTTTTACCAACTCCGGTAGGTCCAAGGAATATAAAACTGCCAACCGGTTTTCTCGGATCCTTTAAGCCAACCCTGTTACGCTGTATGGCTTTAACCACTTTGGAAATAGCTTCAGACTGGCCTACGACCATACTTGCCATATCATCAGACATCTTCCGCAATTTTTCACTTTCAGCCTGTACCATGCGTTTTACAGGAATTCCAGTCATCATACTTACAACCTCTGCAATATTGTCTTCGTCAATTGGATAACGTTTGTGCTTGCTTTCTTCTTCCCAATCAGTCTTTGCTTTTTCCAGTTCTTCACCCAAACGCTTTTCTGTGTCACGCAAAGCTGCAGCTTCTTCAAAACGCTGGCTTTTAACCACACGGTTCTTTTCCAGTTTTATTTCTTCTATCTGTTTTTCCAGATCGAGAATGTTTTGAGGAACATTGATATTTTTTAAGTGCACTCTGGCACCTACTTCATCCAGCACATCAATGGCCTTGTCTGGCAAAAGACGGTCCGTCATATAACGGTCGCTCAACTTAACACAGGCATCTATTGCATCAGAACTATAAATAACGTTATGATAATCTTCATAGCGGGGTTTAATATTGTTTAATATCTGAATGGTTTCTTCCACAGTTGGGGGGTCAACCATCACCTTTTGAAAGCGGCGGTCCAAAGCGCCATCCTTTTCAATATACATTCTGTATTCATCTAAAGTTGAAGCGCCAATACATTGCAGCTCTCCCCTTGATAATGCGGGTTTGAAAATATTGCTTGCATCAAGAGAACCACTGGCGCCGCCTGCCCCCACTATCGTATGTATTTCATCAATAAACAAAATGACGTCCCGGTTTTTTTCAAGCTCGTTCATGATCGCTTTCATGCGTTCTTCAAACTGGCCGCGATATTTAGTTCCGGCTACAAGTGCCGCAAGATCAAGGCTGATGACCCTTTTATCATACAAAACCCTGCTTACTTTTCTTTGCACGATACGCAAAGCCAATCCTTCTACAATAGCTGTTTTACCAACACCGGGTTCTCCGATTAAAATCGGGTTATTTTTTTTGCGGCGACTTAGTATTTGGGAAACTCTTTCAATCTCCTTTTCTCTGCCCACTATCGGGTCTAATGCGCCTGTTTCCGCAAGTTTGGTAATATCCCT
>JGI24806J26614_1000622_pt1 | contig 11449 bp, 6 predicted proteins | sample Kansoi200umMDA_FD_26614 | JGI IMG/M metagenome (IMG submission 26614)
AAGACTTTGCACAGGATGCAATTGGTGATTTCCCTGATAAATGGAATACCAATGCTTCGGCAGAAATCGTAACTATTGAAACCTTGCAGGGAAAATGGCTTCGGTCAACCTTAAACTTTCGATTTTGAATAATACATCGTACCAAATAAAGTTGCCACAATTTGAAGGTCCTTTTGACCTGCTCCTGTTTTTTATTGAACGTGATGAGCTGGATATTTATAATATCCCAATTACAAAGATCACAAACGATTTTCTCAATTTCATTCATAGCCAGGAATCTTTGAACATCGAACTTTCCAGTGAATTCATTTTATTTATTTCCACATTGATGCGGATTAAAGCAAAAATGCTTTTACCAAGAAAAGAAGTAGATGAACAAGGAAACGAGATCGATCCAAGACAGGAGTTGGTAAATAAGATACTCGAGTATAAGAAATTCAAAGAAGCATCGGCTCGAATGGCTGAAATGGAAGCAAACCGGATGCTGATGGCAAAAAGAGGAAACCTGCAAAAAGAATTATCTAAAATAGGAGAGGAAGCCGCAGAAGGTACAGAGATACAAACTGTCACTATGTTCAGGTTGATGCGTGCATTCGAAAGAGTGATGCAGCGTTATCATGATACAAAGAACAAGCCTGTTCATACCGTTATTCGATATGAATACACGATGGAAGGCAGCAGGGACTTTATGCTTTCAAAAGCGCAGGAGGAAAAAACACTTTCATTTGAAAAAATATTTGGCAATTGTGATAATAGGGTGCATGCTATTTTTCTTTTCCTTAGCCTGCTTGAATTAGTGCAGCAAAAATTTTTGAAGATCGTGATGGGGGAAGGGAAGAACAATTTTATAATTGAATATAATGAGCCGGAAAACCGGCTGGCTGAAATGGAGGACCTTATTCAGCCACAATAATATTTTCACTGTGCAATTCCTGGTTGGTTCAGGAATTTGCATGTATTATTAACTTCAAACCTAAAAATTTACACATGAAAAGATCAGCAACTGCCAACTGGAAAGGCTCCGGTAAAGAAGGAAGTGGTAAACTGCTTACGCAGACCGGGGTAGTAAAAAATAAAGCATATGATTATCGCAGCCGTTTTGAAGATGGAAGCTATACAAACCCGGAAGAGTTAATTGCCGCAGCACATGCAGGTTGCTTTTCAATGAAGCTGAGTTTTGTGTTAGGCGCAGCAGGATTTACCCCAAGTCGCATTGAAACAAAAGCTACGGTTACATTGGAAGGTGGAGTAATTACAGGAAGTCATCTTGAAGTAAAAGCAAAAGTGCCGAAGTTGAAAGCAAAAGATTTTCCCCAGTATGCTGAAGAGGCAAAGAACACATGTCCTGTCAGCAAAGCACTTGCTAGTATCAATATTACCATGGATGCACAACTGGTAAAAACATTTAAAGCAAAAGCTGAAGAAGGTAATGCCGGTGGAGGTGAAGAGCAATAATCCATAAAAGATACTTGTAATCCCCGATTAGTCGGGGATTTTTTATTCAAATATCCAAAGCAATATTGGCTTAGATGATCGATTGATCACCGGTTTTAGTTGCTGAAGAAATTGAGGAGATACAGTTGGACAACCATCACTTTGACAGATATCATCCTGCACTTCTGTTTCCGGCACACATTCGTGTGAATGCAAAACAACAAAACGCTTGAATGCATTGTTGTTTGATTTATCTAAACCATAAAGTTTGTAGGCAAGCCCGAACTTTCCCACATATGAATTACCAATCTTGTATTTTCCTAATGAAGTACAACCACAACCCGGTGTATTGGAATATTTTCTTCCTTCCAGCCATAGTTGATTGCAGCGGCCATGAGTAACGAGCCCGGAACTTTGAATGCTGTCTTTTACGACATCATATACAAAAAACCTGTTTTGACCAGATGGCAATGTCATATCAATTAAAAAGCAGATCGATTCATTGTATCCATTCTTTTTAAGGAACGTAATTGCTTCAGTCGATTTCTTTTTCAGCTTTTCAACTTCAGCATTTTCTGAAGGGTACTCTTTTTCGGAGTGAATGGAATTATTTGCTTTTATTCTTTTCCAAATACCGGAAGAAGTAAACCATGAAAACAAAAGAAGGAAGATGAAGAATACGAGTAAGGCTTTGGCTCTGAGCATAAAAAATGGTTAAGCTTGAATGGGATACTTAACCAACGAAAATCCACAGGATTTTTTTTATTAACTATGTTAAAGGTTTTTGAAAACCCATTCGTTGCGATTTCCACCAGGTAAATGAATGCAACAGACATTGGAATGGACCGAGTTTATACCTCTTTAACCACGACTACAAGATTAATCAATACACCTTAAAAATCAATTTGTTTTTCAATACTGATACGCATGCCTGATTTTTTTTTAAGACTATGTGTCCGTTATATTTTAACAAACTCAACCCTTCTATTATTCGCCTTACCAGCAGGAGTATCATTTTTATCAATAGGTTCACTTTCACCTTTACCATCAGTTTCCATACGGCTTTCATCAATTCCAAATTCTTTTGCTAATGCAGCTTTTACAGATGCAGCTCTGCGTTTTGAAAGATCAAGATTTGCATCATCTTTTCCATCAGCATCTGTGTGTCCAACAATTTTCACTTTCAGGTCAGCATACTCATTCAGCACATTTGCCATTTCTTTCAATGTGCCATAGGATTCAGGTTTAATGGTGGCGCTGTTCACATCAAATAAAATTCCATGAGTTACCCATTTGTTTTGTGTAAGTATTTTATTGCGGGTATCCGGTATGCCAACTGCGAGGCGGAGATTGCTTAAATAAAAGTTTCCATCGTCAGTGGCTCCCTGCAACCAATAAACAACAGAATTATAACGAGCAGTTTGAGACATAACTTTAGGCAGATCCCAAACCTTTTCCTGGTTAAAATATACACGTACTCTTTCTTTTTGACGCCACATAGCAATATGCACTGGTTTTGTTTTATCGGAAAATTGTTTTGTGCCTGTAGTTGCAGAGGACTCACCCACACCATCTTTTCTACGTTCTATCATGGATGTACTGTTTCCATCAGGGTAGGCTGCTACAGTAAACGTAAACCGGCTGTTTGTTGATTGCCAATGTTCAGGCTGATTGCGATCTGATAGCGATGTAAGGCTGGTATAAAAACCCCAGACCCTTCCGGGATTATCGCAAAGCAGATCATATTCAAGTGTGAAATTGTCAGGTAACGAATCAATAAACTCTGGCATGAATACTCCTTGCTTGCTGATCTTAAGCCATTTTCCCTGCAAGGTTTCAATAGTTACGATTTCTGCCGAAGCATTGGTATTCCATTTATCAGGGAAATCACCAATTGCATCCTGTGCAAAGTCTTCGAAGACAATGATTCTTTCTCCGGGTACAAAATCGTACTTACTATAAGTTTTTAAAGTTGCAGGGCCAGATACTGATTTGTTATCAGTTGTTGATGTGTTTTGATTGTTTGTACTATCAACAGCATTCTTATTCTTATTTGGACTCATTGCATCGTCTACAGTTTTATCAACTGTATTATTCACTTTGTTGTTCGCATTATTGTCTACCTTGTTTTTTACACGGTCAGTTACTTTTTTTAAGATCTGGCCATTGGCTAAATGAGTCAGCACAAAAAGACTAAAAAGGAAAAATATCTTTTTCATAGCTTATAAATTTTATTATAAAACAGGTTAATGGGAATATTTTTTTTGACACCAAAAGTTATCGAAGGCAAATATGCACAGCAATAGAACAAAAGTTAGAGGCAGGTAGGACCTGCCTCTATAATAGAATAAGTGAATAATGGAAAAATAACCTGATCCATTTTTATTGGTAGCTAACAGAAGTAATTCCAGGAATGGAAATGAAAATAGATAGAAATAATATTTATTTCAATAGAATAAAAGTTATATAAGTCGGGAAATGCTAGTTTCTACCAAATACTTTATTAATGGCTTCAGTTCGATTTTGCACATGTAACTTTTCATAGATGTGATGAATATGCTGTCGGACCGTGCTTACTGAGATGGAAAGTTGATCGGCGATCTCTTTATATAATAATCCTTTGGCAAGCAATTGAAGAATTTCATTTTCCCTATTGCTGAGTGCTTCCAGGTTTGCAGTTTCTTTTTGTTCGCTTCTGAAAAGTGTAACAAGTTTACGGGCAATATTTGCACTCATTGGACTTCCGCCATTATACAATTCTTTTAATGATTCAATTAATTGAACAAGACCTGTATTTTTAAGAAGATAACCAGATGCTCCGGCTTTTAAAGCTTCAAAAACCTTTTCATCATTTTCATAAACAGTAAACATCATAAACTGGGTATGAGGAGTTTTATCTTTTATCTGCCTGATGCATTCGATGCCATTCATACCGGGAAGATTAATATCCATGATCACAATATCGGGTTTCAATTTTGGCAGATCGTGAGCGGCTTCTTCGGCTGTTTTAAAAGTATCGAGTATTTTAAAATCCTGGCTAAGGGAAATAAAGTTTTTGAGTCCGTCCCTTACTTCATCAAGATCTTCTACTATCGCTAAAGTTATACTCATGCTTGCCGAAAGTAATTTTAACAAAGATGTTGCCCAATAGAACAAAAGTTATATTTTCAATGGAATTTCCAGGTTTATGAGTGTGCCATGCTTGTTTGCTATTTCAAACTTACCTCCAATTTCTTTTACCCTTGATTCCATATTGGTTAACCCGTTGCTGAATAAGCGAATATTATTTTTATCAAACCCTGTCCCGTTATCTTTTAATTTGATTGAAAGATGATGATTTATACTGACAGACAGTTTAACTTCTGTGGCCTGAGAATGTTTTACTATGTTATGTAGTGCTTCTTTGATCGTCAAAAAAACATTTCTCCGAAATTCTCCGCTTACAAAAACAGAAGGAAAGCTATCCGGCATTTCTGTCTTACAACCGATCCCGTTTTGTGAAAGATATTCCATGGTGTAAGAACGGGTATAAGAAAGCAGGTCGCTTAATGAATCATTTTTTTCATTCAAAGCCCAAACGATCTCACCCATCTTATCGATCATTTCATGCGAATATTCCTTGATCTTATTTACATCTTCTTCGATCGGTTCCTTTTGCTGTTTTTTTATTCCAATGGTTTCACTTAAAAATTTTATACGTGAAAGACCAGCGCCAAGATCATCATGCATATCTGTTGCGATCCTAGTTCTTTCTTTTTCAATCGCTTGCCTTTTTTCCAAAACAGCCATTTGTTTTTCAAGTTTTCTTCGATAATAAAACCTGAAACCAGTGATCAATAATCCAATGATTAATAACACTGCCACAGAACGAAACCACCATGTGCCCCACCATGGAGGAGTTATAGAAAATTTGTAACTAATAATTTTTTCGGAATAACGACCTGCGGGAAAGCTGGCTTTAATATCAAGAGTATAATTACCGGGTGGCAAATCAATAAATGAAACTGTAGTATTATTTGACGGTTCTGACCATTGATCATTACTACCGCTATGTAAGCGATAGCTATACATCACCTGTTTTTCATTGATAAAGGAAGTGGCTGCAAGACTAAAGCTAAGGTAATTTTGCTTATGCGATAAGCGGCTTCTATCGGTGATCGTATCTTTTCCGGCTTTCATCATACTTACCATTAGTGTCGGAGAATAATCAATGATCCGTTCTTTTTCAGGCGTGATCTTAATAAGCCCATTCGAAACGAGGCCCCAAACATTATTATCTTTATCACTTACAACTGTAAAAACACTTTGATAAATATTATTTTGCTTAGTGATATTTTCAATAACCGGAACCCCTTTTTTTATTGTGATCTTATCAAGTCCTGAAGCACTACTGGCCCAAATAGCATTTTCCTGGCTGCAGGTAAGGGAAGATATAAACTCATCGGATAATCCCGACGCAGGCATGATATCAAATTTCTTAATTAGATTTTTATTATTCAGATAAAATACATGGATGCCATGGTTTCGGGTTCCAATCCAAATGTTATCGTTTTTATCAATTACGATCGATCTTGGGGACATACCAGCAAGCTCCTTCTTAAAATAATATTTTTGTTCCAGGTAGTTTGAAGGATCTTCTGGATGGGTCTTGTACATGAGTAGTTCGTTTGCCCTTGTTGCAATCCATACATTCCCTTTACTGTCAGTGACAGGAAGATCTGCAAAAAAGGGAATTTTAGTTTTATAAATTATGTTTCCCTTGATAACAGCGCTTAAATGATATTTACCTGCAACTATCAGGTTTCCGTTTTTGTCGACACCAAAATTTGGATAAACATTATCTGGCGAGTCAGAAAGGATTGCTTTGGGATAAAGCATATTCTTCTTCCGGTCCAGTTTATAAAGTGTGTTTCGGTTAATTCCAAAAAATCCATAAGATGTTTCGATCAGTTTGGTTACGGTCACCATGTCTTTGATATGTAAGTATTTTTTTTCATCGTTATGAATACTGGCAACTGTATAGGTAGGGGAAGAGTAAATCAATAAATTTTCTTTATTGTAGGAAATGTCAGATGGATAAACAATACCAAAAGGCTTTTCAATATGCGAAAAATTGGTGTGTACCAATTTGCTTACCCCTGTATTATTGGTTGCGATCCAGGTAATACCTTCGCGATCCTGGAAAATCCAGTTAATAAAAAACATGTTCAATCCGGACGCAACAGTAAATGTCGTGATGCTCCCATCGGGAGCGGCTTTTATTAATGTACTGTTTTGATCACCGAGCCAGCAATTATTTCCATCATCAAAAATTACAAAATAACTTCCTTTATTTCTTAATTGGGAATATTGCTGAGGCAATTCTTGTAAAACAAGTTTTCCCTTGGCCAACTCAACAGTATCAAGTGACATTATTTCATTTTTTGTACTTACCCATATCCGGCCATCCTTTGCTACATGAGCAGCATAAACTCCCGGTATTTTTGCCGTGATCTTTTTAGTTGTTTTATTATATAAGTACAAAAACTCGTTTTGGGTTGGCAACATAGAATTATCTCTCTGTACAAGCAGGTAATCCCCAACGGAAAGTATAGAGGAAGTATAGGAGCTAATATTTTCGCCGTTGGCATCAACAAAAGGAAGTTTTATGAAACGATCTTTTTTATTAAAAAGAAGCAACCCCTCTTCGGCTGCAGCATAAATATCTCCTTTGAAATCTTTACATAAATTATTTATTATATAATTATGATCATAAAGAGGAAGTGATTTGATTTTTCCTTTCACAAGACAATTGATCTTCGCACTGTTTGTAATTATCCATAGGGAATCATCACCCATTTCTATCAGGCAATTCACAATATCATAGTTAAGCCCATTCTTTGAATTGTAATTTATAAAACGGGATCCATCATATACACTTAATCCATGCAGAGAGGTAAAATAAAGACGGCCTTTGCTGTCCTGGTAAATACCTTTGATCATATTACTGATCAGCCCATCTTTAGGAGTGTAATGAACAAAAGGATACGCTCCCCCGGTTTCCGCAGATTGTGCAAGACAGTTGGAGCCAATTAAAAAATATGCAAGAATGAGGATGGTTCGTTGCATACTTAAATTTACTTATAATATTTTTTATATGACGAGCCTGGAAATTTGCCTGCACGATTGTAGTTAAGCAATGAAGCTCTGTTTTCCTTGGTTAGGAAGATAAAAAAAGGGCCCCGCAAAAGCAGGACCCGGAACAGTAAAACCATCCACATATTTGAGCTTATTCAGTGATCAGCAACCGGCCGGAGTAATATTTGTTTTGTCCATCACTTTCAGTTATTCGTATACGATAGAAGTACAATCCGGTTGCAACGTTTCCGACAGGAGTTTGATTTTTATAATTGATCAGTTTGCTCACCATTTGTCCCTGGACATTTAAGATCAATACTTCGTTTTCATAGTTCCCAATTTGGGGTATCATCCAAACAGTGTTACGCTTTACTACGGTGGGTATCTTGAATGGCACTGTCTCGGTCATTACATCTCTGTTTGGCGAGGCACTGTTGGGTTTCCCTTTATCATCATCAATGATCATGACCCGGCTGTTAGGATCGGCTGGCAAGAGAACATTCACAGCATCACTGAAATTGATCTTGAATCTCTCATTGCTTTCTCTTAATAGGTCACCAATGATCTTCACTTGCAATGAGCCTGATTGCCTACCAACAGGGATCATTAACGTTCCAGAAGTAAATTCATAATCTGTCCCTGCAATTGCATCTTCATTGATAGTTTTATATTTTACTGATACAGGCAACAGCGCAGGTTTATCAAGAGAAACTTCAACGTTAAGAGTTGTCAAACCTCCATCACCTTCCTTGGCGGGATAAGATCTTGGCACTAATGTCGGAAGATCCAGTGTGCAATTTTCATCAGTTTGTCCATTACAATCATCATCAATACCATTTCCACAAATTTCTGTTGCACCAGGATTCACTATAGCATTGTTATCATTACAATCATCATTATTTGATACATACCCGTTAGTAGCACCACATGCCTGGATAGTTCCTGAAGAAGAATTTCCATAACCATCTCCATCCAAATCCCGATAGTAAGTGATCAATGAAGATGCTGCCGCCATAGTAATGCTATTCGAAACAGCTGTTGAAGTGGTTACACAGCTTAGTGTTGTTGTCATTGACACCGATAATATATCGCCGGCTGACAAACCTGAGTTTTCATATTTATAGTAATCCGTTCCTACACTATTTCCATTCAGTTTCCATTGATAAGATGGTGTACCGCCATTAACTGGTGTAGCAGTAAATGTTACAAGTGTTCCGGCACAAACGTATGACGAAGATGACTCGATACTTACTTGCGGAGTAACAGCAGTTGTTACTGTCATGAAAACATTGTTTGACGTGACTGATCGAGGAACTGCACACCCTAATGAGGAAGTCATTACTACTTCTATAGAATCATTATTGGCAAAACTTGTGCTTTGATAAATATTGCTGTTAGTTCCTACGTTGTTACCATTCAACTTCCATTGATAGGTTGGATTTCCCCCATTTGTCGGAGTCGCAGTAAATTTCACCAATTCTCCCTGGCAGATATATGTTAAGTCTGCAGTAATACTTACTGATGGTTGTATTGAAGAACTTACATCCATCGAAATACTGTTTGAGATAGCGGTTGGCGAAGAAGCACAACTTAAGGAGGAGGTCATCACAACCTTGATCGTATCTGCATTGGCTAATGATACTGTTTGATATGTTGCACTGTTAGATCCAATGTTATTTCCATTTAGTTTCCATTGATAGCCAGGATCATTTCCTCCATTGGTTGGAGTTGCGGTAAATGTTACCTGCTGACCGGCGCAAATATCTATTGCAGATGCATTGATGCTTACTGAAGGTGTTACTCCCGAACCAACAGTCATCACTATTGTATTTGAATTTGCATTCCTGGGATTGGCACAAACCTGAGATGATTCCATTGTTACTTTAATTACGTCACCATTATGCAATGTTGAGGATTGATATGTATTGCTATTGCTTCCAACAACGCTGCTATTTAAGATCCATTCATAATTTGGACTGTTACCGCCATTGGTTGGTGTTGCAGTAAAAGTTACTAATTGCCCGGAGCAAATTGTTGTTGCTGTCGATGTGATACTTACCAATGGAGTAACCGTTTGACCAACTGACATTGTGATACTGATCGATGAAGCCGTTGGTTGACATACGGAGGCAAGCGATGATGTCATAATAACTCTTATCGAATCGCCATTCTGCAATGCAGAGTTTTGATAAGTTATGTTATTGCTTCCCACATTATTTCCATTCAGTTTCCACTGGTAAGATGGGGTAGCGCCACCATTAACAGGTGTAGCAGTAAATGATACTAGTTGACCCGGGCAAATATTAGTTGCTGACGCAAGAACACTTACTGATGGCGTTACTGCAGAATTTACTGTAATACTTATTTCATTGGATGCAACAAGTGTTGGAGAGCAGGCATATGTCGGAGTGAAGACCACTTTAACCTGATCTCCGTTATGTAACGAATCAGTCCGATAGATCAGGCTGTTTGTTCCTACATTGTTGCCATTGAGCTTCCATTGGAATGTCCCGGAGCCGCCACCACTCTCTGCAGCAGCGAAGGTTACTGTCGTGCCCGGACATATTGTGGTAGCCGATGCTGTAATGCTTACAAATTCCTGCACGGAGTCGTTAACTACCATTGTAATACTATTCGATGTTACAGATGAAGGATTTGCACAACCAAGCGATGAGGTCATAATTACTTTTACTACACTTCCATTTACAGGTGCTGAAGTTGTATAAGTATTGCTGTTGTTTCCAACGTTAATATCATTCACTTTCCACTGATAAGCCGGAGTTGATCCGCCATTTACCGGGCTTGCTGTGAATGTTGCTGTTGCTCCTGAACAAATTGTTGTTGGCGATTGGGAAATGCTTACCGATGGAGCATTATTGGCATTAACTGTTACGGTGAATGAACAGTTTATAGAAGGTGTACTATTCAATGCATATGTAACTGTTGTGACACCTGGATTAAATGTTTTTCCGCTTGCAGTACCTGTTCCTGTTCCAATCGTTGCTCCGGTGAGATTATAGGTATAGGAAGTGCCTGGTGGCGTAGTAGTCGGATCAATGCCATTGACTATTGCTGTGCACTGACCTGCCTGTGCCGTAACCGTAATATTTCCAGGACAGGAAATTGTTGCGCTGTTGCCTACAGTAATTGTGTCTTTTGCAAGAAAGCTCCAATGACCTTGCTGGTCCCTTACTCTTATTGCAAGAAAATGGTCGCCCTGTGATAAACTGCCCGGAACAGGAACTAAAAATGTCTGCGTAATAATATCACCGGTAGGACTTACAGTAAGCGGTGATGCACTTCCCATGCCGGGATCAACATCATAAAAATATTCTGCAGCTACAATTGGTGTGGCATCAACAGGGTTTGGAGCAACATAAAAACCCCTTTGTTCAAACAAGCTCCATTTGCCTTCCTGGTCTTTCACACGTATAGAAAGAAAATGAAATCCTGGGCTAAGTTGCATAGGAATTGAAACAGAAACAGGAAAATTCACTACCGACCCTGAACTTCCGATATTAACTTGTGTGCCGGCGCCAACCCCCGGATCCGAATCAATAAAATATTCTGCACCGGTAATGTTTGTTGTATTGGTGCCGGTAGTGCCGGAAAGATAGAATACTCTCGTTTCATACATGCTCCAAACACCGTTAGCATCCGCAACTCTTGTATTAAGAAAATGAAATCCGCTGCTTAAGTTTGCCGTAGGAACTGCAAAGGAAAGATTCACGATATCGCCCTGTGTAAGGTTTGTAATCACAGTTCCACTGCCTTGTCCCAGGTCAGCATCTATAAAATATTCCGCCTTTACTATGTTTTGAGAAAATACTGTTTGTATGGAAAATAAGATCAAGGAATATTCGCATGAAATGATCGATAAGATGGGTGAGATCGTTTG
>JGI24806J26614_1000624_pt1 | contig 11441 bp, 10 predicted proteins | sample Kansoi200umMDA_FD_26614 | JGI IMG/M metagenome (IMG submission 26614)
GAGGAGATCCCTATCGGCGCTGTAGTGGTTTGTAATAACAGGATCATTGGCAGGGGTTATAACCAGACTGAAAAGCTCAAGGATGTGACGGCCCATGCTGAAATGATCGCGATTACTTCGGCGGCAAATCATCTGGGAAGCAAATATCTGACTGAGTGCGACCTTTATGTGACCATTGAGCCATGCGTGATGTGTGCCGGAGCCTCCTACTGGGCGCAATTCAGAAAAGTGGTTTTCGGGGCTCCTGATCCAAAAAGAGGTTACAGCAGGATATCTGAGGCCATGCTTCATCCGAAAACGGAATTGCTGAAAGGGGTTTTGCAAAAAGAATGCGAAGACCTGATGAAGAAGTTCTTTCTGAAGCTCAGGGATGAGTAAAACCCTGGATTTATCATTATATAAAATAATAAGGGAAGCTATTCGTCTTTAATATTAACTTTATACTTTAAATTTTTAACAAACTTAAACTTTTTAAAATATGGCCTTTGAATTACCGGCATTACCTTATGCATCTGATGCATTGGAGCCACACTTCGACAAAGCTACCATGGAGATACACCATGGTAAGCATCACAACGCTTACGTCACAAATCTGAATAAGGCCCTGGAAGGCTCAGATCAGGCAAATAAATCCATTGAGGAGATTCTGAAAAATATCAGCAAGGCAGCCCCTGCGGTGAGAAATAATGGCGGTGGACATTACAACCATTCTCTTTTCTGGAAGATCTTATCGCCAAAAGGCGGTGGAAAACCTACCGGAGATCTTGGCGCTGCCATTGATAAGAAATTCGGATCTTTTGAAAAATTCAAAGAAGAGTTCAGCAACGCGGGCGCCACAAGATTCGGTTCTGGCTGGGCATGGCTGATCGTGAATAACGGCAGCCTTGAAGTCTGCTCCACTCCTAACCAGGATAATCCTTTAATGGATGTAGCGGAAAAAAAAGGTACTCCAATCTTAGGATTAGATGTATGGGAACATGCTTATTACCTGAAATACCAGAACAGAAGGCCTGACTATATAGCAGCGTTCTGGAATGTGGTAGATTGGGAAGCGGTGAGTGAGAGATTTAAATCCGCTAAATAGTAACGCAGATGAGCCACGGATTTAGCCGATCACACAGATTTAAAATATAAGACATAAAAAAAACCCTCGCGATTGCGAGGGTTTTTTTTATGATCAATGAATTCTTATTGATTAAAAGAAGAAGTTCAGGTTGATTGCGCCTGAAGATCCCCCAGCTATATTAGTGGAGAATCCCATTGAAGAGCTACCAGCTGTTTCTGTTGTAGTAGTTTTTACTACGTTGTTTACACCATCCCAAGCTTCAGACTCAACAGTTGATTTACCATTCATCTGGATTGAAGGACCCCACTGGAACTCAGCGCCTATAGAAAGCTTTGGAGCGATGAAATATTCCGCGCCAACGAAACCAAGAACTCCAATGCCAAATCCATTAGAAGTAGTTGATTTAGTTACTCTTGAACCACCACCCAGGTCATTGCTACCGAAGTCGTGGAAAGTTGGAGTTTGGTTGGTACTAGAAATAGCGTTTCCATAAGTATATTTTTGAGTTCCGTTGCTTCCTCTTCCGAAGTTAATGACTGCCATAGCACCATAAACACCTTGAACACGGCTGATACCTTTTCTTTTTTCGATACCAGCGCCAATTACGATGTCAGAATTTTTAACAGATTGCTTATCTTCTACAGTTGTTCCGGCAGTAGCTGCAGGATCATTACTTGCAGAGTTGAACTTTGAAGTTGTGCTACCAAGGTCAAATCTTACCATTCCTCTGTAAGCATTGTTAGCATCATTAAATTTTCTAACAGTAATAGTATTAGAATATGGGAAAGCAGAAGAGATAGTGGTACCACCAAAACTCATTGCATTACCTACATAGTTCAATACCGGAATCGCATCAAAAGAAATACTCCAGTCACCTGCTTCCGGAAGGATTTGGTAACCTCTCTTAGATGTGATCGGACCGCTGGCAGTTGCCGCGTCTTGCGCGCTAACTGATAATACGCCAGTTGCCATTACAAAAAGTACAACAAATAATTTTTTCATAGTTAAATGGTTTAGTTTAAAAATTGTTTGGTTTAACGGGAGCAAAGTAGGGGATTTTATTAATAAAATGCAAAATTCGGATTAAAAAATAAAGTTAAAATCTTCATTTTTTAATGAAATTCTTACATTTTAGCAAGAAAAAAGCTCCTTTTGGGAGCCTTCACCTTATTCAAAGTACAATTTTTCATTAAAAGAATGCTGAAACTGTTATTCTCATTAAGCCCGTACCTGTGACTGTGTTAGAGGATTTGTCCTGTGTGGATGTATCGATAGCTCCATTTGGTGTAACGATGTGTTCCGTAAGGTGTCCGAAAGTCGTATGCGTAATTCCCCAGCCCAGCTCACCGCCTATGGCAAAATTCTCTACCATAAAGTAATTAAAGCCTGCCAAAGGCATGATGCCATATTTATTAATCGGGGTATCATGGCCGATAACTTTCAGATAATCGCCATTGTTGTCGTAAGGGTCATCCGTCTGGCTGGCATCTTCCACATAATAAGAGTCATTGTATTTTGCACGTCCTATTCCATAGATCAGTTCGACGCCCAGGTATGGATCCAGCTTGGCATTGTATCCGAATGACTTCTGTATGCCCAGGGTAATGGTTAAACCAGTGGTGTCGCCCACAAACTTCTCCCTCATAGAACCGCCCCAGATAACTCCCTCATATTTAAACTTATCCTTTTTATAACCTACGCTTGCCCGGAGGCTTATATTGTCAGAAAGATAATATCTGAAGTAAGCTACCCCTCTTGGCTTATTATTGGCGCCGGAAAATGCAATAGGATTGGGCGATTGTAAGGCAATAGTAATTCCTTTCGCGCCTGATATGGGTTTATATAGCTCTTTCCCGAATTTCTGTGCTGTCACGCTTAATGCCAGAAGCAATAGCGGCAGAGCTAAAAATATTCGTTTCATATATATGCAGGTTTATTTTAGTCTTATTGTATATAATAACAAACCTGCATTGCGCTTTAATTGTTTTCAGTCTGTCAGGGAACAGACCTGGTGCCTGCCGCTATTTCTTTGCTTCCAGCAATTTTTTTAATTCAAAATATTCGTCGCGAAGTCTGGCCGCTTCTATAAAATCAAGATCTTTGGCGGCCTTCTCCATCTGCTTCTGGGTTTTCAGCACCATCTTCTCAAGCTCAGGCTTGCTCATATAGCTGATGACAGGGTCGGCCGCCAGAGTTTTCTCTTCCGAGATATAGTAATCTTTAACTATTCTTTTTGAATCGGCCACCGTGGTTTGTCCCATGATCTCCTCTTTGGATTTAAAGACCGTTGTGGGCCTGATATCATGTTTGATATTATACTCTTGCTGTATGCTTCTTCTGCGATTGGTTTCATCAATCGCTTCACTCATGGAAGCCGTTACTTTGTCGGCATACATGATCACCCTTCCATTTTCATTTCTTGCCGCACGGCCGATGGTCTGTACCAATGATTTTACATTACGCAGGAATCCTTCCTTGTCAGCATCCATAATGGCTACCAGGGAAACCTCCGGCAGATCAAGTCCTTCACGGAGAAGATTAACACCCACCAGCACATCAAAAACACCCAGCCTCAGCTCACGCAGGATTTCGACCCTGTCAAGCACCTTAACCTCAGAATGGATATACCTTCCTTTGACTCCCACCTTATCCAGGAATTTACTGAGTTCTTCGGCCATTCTTTTGGTGAGTGTGGTCACTAAAACTCTTTCATGCAGTTTCACTCTTTGATGTATCTCTTCAAGCAGGTCGTCGATCTGATTTTTGCTCGGCCTGACTTCTATGATCGGATCGAGAAGGCCCGTAGGACGAATAATCTGTTCGACTATTACTCCTTCCGTTCTTCTCAATTCATAATCGGCAGGGGTAGCGCTGACAAAGATTACCTGATTCAGCATATCTTCAAATTCATTGAAAGTAAGAGGGCGGTTATCAAGTGCGGAAGGAAGCCGGAAGCCATAATCTACAAGGTTGGTTTTTCTGGAACGGTCACCACCCCACATAGCTCTTACCTGAGGCATGGTTACATGGCTCTCATCAATTACCATCAGAAAGTCATGAGGGAAATAATCCAGCAGACAAAAGGGTCTGGAACCCGGCTGCCGCCTGTCGAAATACCTGGAATAATTTTCTATGCCTGAACAATAGCCGATCTCCCTCATCATTTCCAGGTCGAACTCCGTGCGTTCCTTGATTCTCTTAGCTTCAAGATTCTTTTGCTCGCCCTGAAATAAATTCACCTGGGCCATCAGGTCATCCTGGATCTCATAGATGGCCCTGTTCAAAGCTTCTTTACCTGTTACAAAAAGATTGGCGGGGTATATTGTAATGAATTCCTCCTCATTGAGCTTCTTGCCTGTATGAGGATCTATCCTGGCTATACTTTCCACATCATCACCCCAAAAGAAAATCCTGTAAGCAAAATCCGCATAGGCCGGATATATATCCACCGTATCACCCGTTACCCTGAAATTTCCGCGCTTAAACTCCGCGCCGCTGCGGCTATAAAGGATCTCTACAAAAGAATATAGAAGCTTATTACGGCTGATGTTGTCGCCCTTGTTAACACGCACAATATTTTTAGCGAACTCTTCCGGATTTCCTATACCATAAATGCATGAGATGGATGCCACCACAATCACATCGCGCCTTCCCGACATCAGCGCTGAAGTGGCGCTCAGCCTTAGCTTTTCAATCTCTTCGTTTATCTTGAGATCTTTTTCTATATATAAGTTGCTGGAGGCAATGTATGCTTCGGGCTGATAGTAGTCATAATAGGAGACAAAATATTCCACCCTGTTTTCCGGAAAGAAATTTTTGAACTCGCCATAAAGCTGCGCAGCAAGGGTTTTGTTATGACTCAGCACCAGGGTTGGCTTTTGCACCTGCTGAATAACGTTGGCAATGGTAAAAGTTTTACCTGAACCCGTGACCCCAAGCAGAGTCTGTGCCGGTTCTCCCTTATTGATCCCTTCTACCAGCAGTTCAATGGCTTTGGGCTGGTCGCCGGTGGGGCGGTATTGTGAGGTAATTTTAAAGTTCATAAGCTAAAAGCATAAAGCTAAAAGCTAAAAGCTATCTCTTTACGCTTTTAGCTTTTAGCTATTCCATATCTCCCAAGCCTTTTCAGCCTGCAGATGTAACATCTCCAATCCGTTTTTTGTTCTGGCACCCCGTTCTATTCCTTTCTTCATGAACAGGGTTTCTTCGGGATTATAAACCAGGTCAAAAAGCAAATGGTTCGAAGAGATATATTCGAATGGGAACGGAGGACAATCATCCACATTGGGATACATTCCAAGAGGGGTGGTGTTGATGATCAGGGGATGGTCATCCATATATTTTTTATTGAGGTCTTCATAAGCATAGGCGTGCGCCGTGCGATTTCTGGAAACTGTGGTGAAGCGGATCTTCATAGACTCCAGGGCTGCTTTCACCGCTTTTGCCGACCCTCCGCTGCCAAGAACAAGGGCATCTCCTTTGAAACCTTCAGGTAAGAATTTCTGCAATGATAATCTGAACCCATCTATATCAGAGTTGTATCCGATAAGTTTTCCGTCCTTTATCTTAATTACATTTACCGCTTTGATCTTTTTAATAGGCTCGTCCACCCCATCCAGGTATCTGATCACTGTTTCTTTGTGCGGAATTGTGACATTTAAACCAACGATATCGGGATTATTTTTAATAAGCTCCGGTAGTTCTGATACTTCCCTTATTTCGAAAAGCTCATACTTGCAATCCTTGATACTTTCCCTCTGAAATTTCTCGGTGAAAAATTTCTTTGAGAACGAATGGGTGAGCGGGTATCCTATAAGTCCGTAGGTTTTCATGGTGCTAAAGATAAGGAATTAGATAATCAGATAATTAATCAATCAGATAATTAAGGAAAATCGAAATTAAGTCTCTCTGTTGCCTAAAATTGGACCATACTGCAGACACAGTTTATTTCTCCTTCTTAGAAAACTTACTCTTGAAAAATTCGAAAATAATGGGAAGGATGGAAACAAATACGATCAGCAGAACAACTTTTTCGAAGTTGCTTTTTATATATGGTATTTCACCTAAAAAATATCCGAGGAGCGTTATTCCGAATACCCATATAACTCCTCCTATAATGTTATAGGAAATAAATCTGGAATAATTCATACTCGCAACACCTGCGATAAATGGCGCAAAGGTACGCACGATGGGAACAAATCGGGCCAGAATTATAGCCTTGGCTCCATGCTTTTCATAAAAAGCCTGCGCTTTCAGCAGATGCTCTTTTTTTATGAATTTGTAATTCCTTTCAAAAACAACCGGACCAATTTTTTTACCGATCATATAATTTAGAGTGTCACCGGTTACGGCGGCTATAAAAAGGAGGATTAATGAAAACCATAAATTAAAGATGCCCTGAGAGGAAAAGGCACCCACAAGAAAAAGAAGTGAGTCACCGGGTAAAAAGGGCATAATGACAAGTCCGGTTTCCACGAAAATGATTGCGAAAAGGAAAGCATATACCCACTTACCATTAGCAGCCACAAAATCTGCTACAACCCTGTCAGGATGAGTGAGAAGTTCCCATATATACTTAAATGCGTCCGTGATAAATTCCATCGTACCTATAACGCGTTCAGGAAGTGATCAAACGTGTCGCTTCTTAAACCAAGACGCAGGGTTTCCAGAGGAATGACTTCATTGGGAGCAATGTTACCCAAGTTCACGTTGTTGTTAAGTAATTTTATAAACCAGACCTGTTGTTCTTTCTGCGGAGCTTCCCAGATTATTTTTTCAAATGGTATTTTGGTAAGTATTTCTTCTACAAGACCTGATCTTACTTCCCCGGTGGACCTGAATAATCCGACTGTTCCGCCTTCTCTTGCTTCGCCTATCACTTTCCAGGATCCGGCATCAAGCTCTGCCTGCATAAGTTGTATCCATTTATAGGGAGGTATGATCTTCTGCACATCTTTGGAACCTACTTCTGACAAGACAGTTACTTGTTTTGCAAGCTCCCTGATGTATGTGCATTTGTCTTCATGATTAAGATCGATAGACCCGTCAGAGACTTCCGCGAAAGTCATTTGATATTTATCCAGTATTTTGCGGTAGTCATCAAACTGATTTCTGATGATAAATGCTTCGAACAAGGTTCCGCCAAAATAAGTGGGGATTCCCGCATTTTTATATACTTCAAGCTTTTCCTTGAGTTTAGGGGTAACATAAGACGTTGACCATCCTAATTTTACGATATCAATATACTCACCGGAGGTTTCTATGAGATCTTCCACTTCCCGGATGCTTAAACCTTTATCCATTACCATTGTGAATCCGGCATCGCGGGGTTTAAGGGTTCTTTCCGGGATCTTTGTAAGACTGAAGTTGTTATACATCTTTTTTTCTGTACTGGTCTATAATTTTGTGCATAGCTTTCTGTGTTTCTAAATGAGGAAAAAAATCAAATAACACAGTATGTCTATCAAAGTCCAAAATTAACGCATTTTCTAAATAAATAAAGGCTTCTTTGTATTTACCTGCATTTATTAAATAAGCGGCGGCTCTGTAATAAAGCTCTCCATCTTCCGGAATTTCCTCTATGGCGTTAAAAATAAGCTCAGCGGCTTTTTCCATGTCTCCCTGCTCATAATGAACAAACGACCAGCTTAACCAGATTTCAGGATTTTCGGGATCCAATACACAAGCTTCCTCATATGCCTCAAGGCATGATATTATATTACCGGTCTTGTATTCGGCCTCAGCCATAGACAGCCAGTATTCGGGGTTTTCTTTATCAAGCTTAAGCGCTTTCTTAAAAAAATGTATTGCTTCGTATGATTTGTCCTGGGCATCCAGGCATTTGCCAATACCGTACCATGCTTCGTCAAAATTGGGGTCTATTTTTGCGGCATTACGGAAAATCTCTATTGCCTTGCTAAGCTTGCCTAGTCTTTCATAGCAGCTGGCCAGGTTACAATACGTTTCAGCGTGCGGATCTTCCAGCTCCAGGGTTTTATTATAGCTTTCAATAGCATTTTCATATCTGCCAAGATTCATATAACAATTACCCATATTGAAAAAAGCGGAAGAAAAATTTTCATTGATTGCCGTAGCATATTCATAAGCGCCTATGGCATCTTCAAGTCTTCCAAGCTTAAAATAAACAATACCCATGTTATACCAGGCATGGAAGGAATATGGATCGTTGTCGATAAATTTCTGGTAATAAGATATGCTTTGCTCCAGCTGTCCGGTCAGGTCCATGCAATAGGCCAGTTCATACAGCGCGTCTTCGTTATGAATATTACTGGCTATTGCTAATTTGTAGAATTCAATTGCTTCATCATATTTTGACCAGTCCTGGTAGGCCATGCCTATGGCATAATAAATATCGTCCTTCTCCTCCACCAGATCTATCGCTTTATTCAGATGTTCTATGGCAAGTTCAAAGTTTCCCATCTGTGAGAGCAGGTTTCCCCGAAGAATGATCACATCAGGGTCATTGGGCTGAAGCAGCTCAGCCTTTTCGATGAGTTCCAGGGCCGCGTCAAATTTCTGCTTACGGATCAGAATATTGGCTTTGTCAAGCATCAGCTCAAAGGAGAAAGGATATTGCCCCATAGCTATTTCGCAGGCTTTCAGGGCCTTCTTCAACCTGCCTGCTTCGCTGAAGTGGCTGATGATAAATTCAAAGGCGCTCAGATCAAAGAAGACATTGTCTCCATTTCTGAGCATTTCTTCAAATTTCCTTATGCTGTCTTTCCCTTCACTATTTCTGTACCTGTTCCTCATCAATTGGTTTTACGATAAAGATAATTTTCCGTTTAAATAAAGATAGACATTTAGGTAATTTTAAAGCCGCCTCCTTTTAATTTATTTATTCACATTCCCGCGCCTCATCAATTCATCACAGGTCCAATCTATGGTTTCCTCAATATTTCTGAATTTCACAGCCGGTATTTTCAAGATCTTGTCTGTTTTATAGGTATAGTGCAGTTCTGAAACTTTAACTGTTTCTTTAGTCAGTAAAGGTTCTTTACCTGTGAATAGCGATCTTAGTTTATAGAAACGCCAGGCTATCTCACTCAGAAACCTGTTTGCCTGATAGATGGGTCTCCTTTTTTTAAAACGGTCGGCTATCAGAAAAAATACATCTTTATAAGGCATTCTTCCTGCATTCACAATAAACCTTTCCCCTTTAACATGGGCATTCAATAATGTAAAGACAATATCACTAACATCTCTGACATCAATAAAATTCATTTCTCCTTTCGGATAAAAAGGTTTTTCGTCATATATATATTTAAAAAGCCTGCTGCTTCCTGTTTCCCAGTTACCCGGACCAAGTACGATGGAGGGGTTAATCATAAAAGCATTGAGGCCTTCTTCTATGCCTCTCCAGACTTCCAGTTCGGCAAGATACTTTGTCCTTGCATAAAAGGTATTATTGGAAGACTCTTCCCAGACGGATGTTTCATCTATATCGTTGGAATTCTTTTTTCTCCCAAGCGCCGCGATGGAGCTTATGTAGCAAAACCTTTTTATATTATTTTTTAATGCGGAGTTAACAATATTAGCCGTCCCTTCAACATTTGATCTGAACATATTTTCCTTTTGGGAAGCGGAGAAAGAAATCACAGCAGCGCAATGGATGACTGTATCAATTCCTTCAAGGTATTTATCCAGAAGCTGAATGTCGGACAAATCACCTTCTACCCAGGTAATCCTGTCATAAATATCGCTGATCAGGGACATGTCAGCCGAAGGCCTTTTTAAGGCTTTGACCTGGAGATTTTCTGCCAGCAATTTCCTTGTTATATAGCTTCCGATTAAACCATTGCAGCCGGTCAGGAAAATCATTAAAGCAGAGAGTTATTTAATAAGGGAGACTGAAGCAATTTCTTGTATATCTTTGTTGCACGGCTCTTTTTAAGGGCCTCGATATGACGGATACCATGGCAATCACTGCCAATGAAACTTATCATATTATGCTCAATCATTCTTTTGGAAAATTCCTGAGAAGCTCTTGAGTAGTAACCTGAAAGGGAATTAATATTTAGCTGGAACAGCACCCCTTTATTATACATTTCTGTAACCTTATCAAAACTCTGGTACAAATAAGTGTAACGTTCAGGATGTGCAATCACGGGGAATATACCTAATGACTTTATTTTCAATACAGCTTCATCAAAATACGCTGAGGAATTGATATATGAAGTTTCAAAAAGCAGGTATTGGCCACCCCCGAAAGTCAACAGGTTCTCCTTATTTTCAAGCTTGTCCATAAACCATTCATCCAGATAGTATTCAGCGGCAGCATCAAGCTGAATATTTATGCCTGCATTTTCCACCGCATTTCGGAGCAGCGTCAGCTTCTCAAATATATTTTCGGGTGTGTTTTTATAAAAATCACCCATAATATGAGGGGTGCATATGAGCTTTGTATATCCCATTGCAACAAATTCCTTTATAAGTATTATTGAATCTTCTATGCTCTCTGAGCCATCATCCAGTCCTGGCAGAAGATGGGAATGCATATCAACCAGAACCGGCTCTTCGTCCTGCACATGTTCAGATTTGGAAAAAAATTTAAATAAAGGAATCATTTAGCTTTAACCGGGAAAATTTTTCTCCAGAAAGAAGTGCCGATTTTGGATTTTGACACATCTCCTTCGTAGTAGCCATAACCGTAGCCATAACCGTAGCCATAACCTCCGTATCCATAGGTGTTTATGGTTTTTAATGCATTTAAGATTACGCAGAGGTTATTGAAACTATGTGTTGCCGCCAGCTTATTAATATTTCTTTTTACTCCTTTCTTTGAGTAGTTTGCCCTGACGATATAAATAGGAACATCCACTTTTTTCATGATAAGAATTCCATCAGTTACCAGCCCTACCGGTGGGGTATCAATCATAATAAGATCATACGTTTCATGAAGCTTCTTCAATACCAGATCAAATTCGGGTCTTAATATCAGCTCTGAAGGATTAGGAGGAGTAGGACCTGCGGAAATAAAGTCCAGATTATCAATATTGGATTTATTAATGCATTCTTCAACCGTATGTTTTCCGATGAGAATAGTACTCATTCCTTTAATATTTTCCTTATCAAAAGCATAATGCACTTTCGGCTTTCTCATATCAAGATCGAGAATAACTACTTTCTGGTTCGATAATGCAATTACTCCTCCCAGGTTTACCGCCACAAAAGTTTTCCCCTCCCCGCTGGTGGTAGAGGTAACTGAAATAAGTCTTTTGTTACCTTTGTGTGAAATAAATTCAAGATTAGTTCTTACAGATCTCAAGGCTTCGCTGAGGGCAGACTTTGGACTCTTATCAACTACTAGCTTGGAAACAAGTAGCCTTTCCTTTACATATTCCGGCACCCCCCC
>JGI24806J26614_1000625_pt1 | contig 11432 bp, 7 predicted proteins | sample Kansoi200umMDA_FD_26614 | JGI IMG/M metagenome (IMG submission 26614)
AAAAAAAATGGGACTTAAGTTTTAATCTTAAATCCCATTTAAATAATGTATTAAACGCTGTTCTTATTTCACACGCTCCACGTATTCTCCCGTGCGGGTATCTACTTTTACTTTATCACCTTGGTTTACAAACAAAGGTACTTTCAGTTCCACACCATTCTCGGTAGTCACCATCTTTAAAGCACCTGAAGAAGTATCACCTTTAACCGCTGGTTCTGCATAAGTAATTTCCAGTTCCACGAAATTTGGAGCCTGAGCCATGATTGGTTCTTCACTTTCGAAAGAAACGATCACATCCATTCCTTCTTTTATAAATTTCGCTGATGGTCCGAATAATGCTTTTGCAACGCTGAACTGCTCGAAAGAGGTATTGTCCATTACTACAAAATAATCACCTTCTTCATATAGATATTGATAGTCATTAGTTTCTACACGGCAAATTTCAACTGCCTCATCGGTTCCTAAACGGGCTTCTACGATTTTGCCTGTTTTGATGTTACGAAATTTACCTAAGTAGAAAGCTCCACCTTTACCTGGTGTACGATGTAAGATTTCAGTAACCGTTACCAGTTCGTTGTTGAAACGTAAAATATTTCCTACTTTAATTTCAGATGCCTTTGCCATAAAAATATAAATTGTAAAATTTGAGCCCAAATATATAAGGTTTTTTGAATACTTATATGTTCAATCATCATTCCTAATGTTCATTAAATTTTAAGTGATTCATTTTTTGTTACTTATGTTGGTTGAGTTAACTGATAATTCACTACAAAAGCACCTTTTTAAGCGATTTCAAATTGATAAACTCCTGCACCAAGTGTAATCTTCGGTGCAATAACCTTCCCGTTTTGGTATACTTTTTTATCGGGCGTTACCGGAAAATTAACCACTGCATCCGAATTGGCTGGAATGGTAACCGTATAAATCACCTTGTTTCCTGATCTTTTCCAGGCGGAGATGATTTTACCATAAGGCCCATCATGTTCCGCTTTGAAATGCTTCAATCCCGATACAAAATTAGGGCGGAGCTGGATTCGTTTAAAGCCAGGCTGCTGTTCATCAGGATGGATACCGCCCAATCCCTTAAAAAACCATCCGCCAATTTCCCCAAACATCATATGGTTTAAAGAGATATCTCTTTCCGCTTTGATGTCCCAGTTTTCATAAAGGGTAGTGGCTCCGTTTACAATCCACCATCCCCAGGAAGGGTAGGTGTCCTGTGCCGCTAATTTATAGGCCGTTTCTGCTTGCCCATTATCGCTGAGCGCATTTAATATCGCCTTTGCACCAAGTACTCCAACATCCAGGTGCATGCCATCTGCCGCCACTCTTTTGGCCAGGTTCTCTGCAACTTTGGTTTTAAGTCCTTCCGGTACGAGTCCCCATTGCAAGGCTACGCTCAATTCTGTTTGTACGCCAGAAGCATAAATCCCGGTTTCAGGATTAAAATATTTATTATTAATAGAAGTCTTGATCTTTTCAGCGAGCGCAAGGTAATGCTCGTAGTCCGCTTGTTTGTTCAACAGTTTGGCCGTTTTATAGAGAATGGTCGCGTCTACGAAGTAATAGGTCGAGGAAGTATACTCCAGGTCTGATTTTGATTTTACCGGCACCCAATCGCCCCGGCCAAAGGTAGTCAGGCCATTCGGACTGATTTGTGTGATGTAATCCACATACTTTTTCATACTTCCATAACTGTCTGCAAGCAGTTGACTATCCCCATAAAAAAGGTAGATGTTCCATGGAATGATGGCTATCGTGCTGGTCCAGTCGGTTCCGTTTGCCGTTCCATAACCCCAGCCTCCCGTAGGAATAATATCCGGAAGTACACCATTGGGCTTTTGTTCATCCCTATGGTCTGCCAGCCATTTCTCATAAACCGTGATCCCATCGAAATTAAACAGTCCGGTTTCTATGGCGAAATGTCCATCACCGGTCCAGCCATTCTTTTCCCGTTGCGGGCAGTCGGTAGGGTAGCCCATGAGGTTAGATAAATAGGAATTGTTGGTTGCCCACCACAATCGGTCTATTAATGGATTAGAAGAGCTGATTTTACCTTTTGGCGCTACATCGCTATGCATAAAGTAACCGGTAATACTTTCCTTGTTCAGTTCAATCGGTTTACTGCTGGTCACCTCTACATATTGGAAGCCTTTGTAATTAAATTTAGGCATGAATTCCAGTTCTCCTTTTCCTGATAAGGTAATGATATCGGTTTGAAAAGGGTCAGTTTGATCTTTAGGACGGTAGTAAACATCAATATTGGAAAGGTCAACTCGGCCATTGGCATACAGACGTTCCCCATGTTTTAAACGAAGAACAGTGCCTTCTGCTCCCTTAACCTTGATTTTGGTTACCCCGGATATATTCTGACCAAGGTCAAAAACATAAGTCGTATCATCGAACTTTTTCATCGATTTAACCGGGATTTCTTTCACATTCCGGATGGGCTGCATGGCCTGACTGACCACCAGTTCTGAAGGCGCTTTTCTAAGTACAACAGGCGCCCATTTACGGTCGTCAAAGTCTGCGGTATTCCATCCCGGTTGTTCCAGACGGAAGTCATAATGCTCTGCAGTATAGATGTTATTCGATATAATCGGACTTAAACTGGTTTTCCAGTCCTTATCCGAAGTAATCACTGCAGTCGTTCCATCGGTATAAGTAATTCTCAGGTCCATACAAAAAGCCGGTCTTGCCCTCCAGGCTGCTTTATCAAAATTCCATACAGCCATTGCCTGATGATTGTACCAGCCATTTCCTAAAAGCACACCAATGGCGTTGCTGCCTTTTTTCAACTGGGCAGTTACATCATAAGACACATATAAATTTCTTTTGTCAAAACGGGTATACATCGGATCCAGACGGTGATTGCCTACTTTTTTGCCATTCAGGTACAACTCGTATAATCCTGCTGCAACGATATATGCCCGGGCAGATTTAACCTGTTTTGAAGGTTCAAATGTTTTTCTGAAATAGGGGGCAGGGCGTTTATTGACATCGTTTCCATCACTGATCCAGGCACCTTTCCAGTTGTCTGCCGTCAGCATACCGGTTTCAAAGCTTGCAACTGGCCCTTTACCCGCTAATTTTCCATCTTTATCCCAGAGCTCTACTGTCCAGAAATATTTGGTAAATGCATTCAGGGGTTCACCGGCATAGTTGAGCCGCGCAGCCGCGGAATTTGTTTTCCCTGAATCCCAGGAATCTCCCTTCTTTTTACTGACGGCTATTGAATCCTTTCCAACCACAATTCGATAAGCTGTTTGTTTAGCACCCTGACGGGAATCGGTCATCAACCAGGATAAACGTGGTTTTAGCGCATCAATGCCTATCGGATTGACGAGGTATTCACATTGTAAAGCGCCAGGTTTTGCCGTCAACAAGCCTTTTGTCTGTCCTATTGAGGGTAATGTAAACAGTATCGGAAGGAATAAGGAAAGAGATTTCTTGAAATAAAGGTTCATCAGTATAAATTTAGGAGTTATTTTACAATAATAAATCCCTTGGCGATGATTAGCAACCTGTACTGTCCTGTTATACGCCCAATTTATGTCACAATGCTGTGCGGTAGCGGGCTTAGAGACAAAAAATGCCGACAGTTCGCCATAACTGCCGGCATCATTAACCTAAAAGGAGAGCGCTAATATTTTTATTGAGGGTTCTGCGATAAATTATCGAGGTTAACCTCTCGCTGTGGGATCGGCAGCAATAGTTTATTTTGCGTAGGCTGATAAGATCCGGCAGGGAACTGACTGGGATTTTTGGCAATCTCCCTTTGTCCATGGGCAGTCAGTACCGGTATGGCAGTACCGGTCCGGACAAGGTCATACCAGCGGTGATTTTCAAAAGCAAGCTCTACTTTACGTTCCTGATCAATGGCAATTCTAAACGCGGCCTGGCTACTCACCTTCAAGGCAGGTATCGGATTATCAAACGTTTTAGCATTAAGACCCGCACGTCTTCTAATCTGATTTAGCAAGCCAAATGCTTCACCGTCAGGAGCAAAACCCTGTTCATTTAAACATTCAGCGATCATCAGCAGCACATCTGCATATCGGCTCACCGGGAAATTAACATTGGTCTGACCCGGCTGTACAAAACCCTGGTTGTATTTTTTGACATAAGGCACAGCCACAAAGTCCGGGCCGCTGGTAAAACCTTCTGCCAGAGAAACGTCTTTACGTAAATCACCAGGCTCATAAGCAGCAATCAGATCCCCTGTAGGCGTGTTCCAGCCACTGTTAAAGTTCAGGTTTGTTCCAGGATCATTGGTTACAGCTGTACCTGAATTGAAGGGGGCAAACTGATACATGAAGTTGCTGGACAAATTTGTACCGGCCGTTGAATAATATTGTATCTCAAATATAGATTCAGCGTTGTTCTTATTCGTGGTCAGGAAAATGTCCTTATAAGCTGATAGAAGGCTATATCCGGTCACTTTTCTCAAAGCAGTTAATGCCTCTCCAAACTTTTTCTGTGTCAGGTAAACTTCGCCAAGAAACGCATTTGCCGCACCTTTTGTTGCTCTTCCTTTTTCCGAAGCAGGGTAGCTGGCCACATCCGGTAATTCGTTTGCTGCATCTGTCAGGTCTGTGATGATCTGTTTGTAAACCTCATCTACTGTAGCTCTTCCTTTTGAAGGTGCTTCGCCCGGTGATTTGATCGCTTCCAGGCGCAAAGGAACGCCGCCAAATTGTCTCACCAGATTGAAATAATGAAAAGCACGGAGAAACTTAACTTCTCCTGTCGCCTGACTTTTAGCGGCTGCCGGCATTTCGATTCTTCCCACATTGTTCAATACATCGTTACAGCGGGAAATGGCCACATAGCAATCTCTCCAGTAGTCCTGAATCAGGGTATTGGTAGAATTTACCAGCAACTGATCCACGAGTTCCCGGTTTTCCTGCCCCCTTTGCGGCGCATTGTACTGGAAAGTGGTATTGTCTGAACGCATTTCGCCAAATACCCAATAGCTGAAGGTTCCCATTCCACGTAAGGAACTATAGGCACCCACGACTCCCTGTTTAAGGTCTGATTCTGTTTTCCAGAAATTGGCATTGGTTAAACTGGATTCCGGTGCCTGGTTTAAAAAGTCTTTTTTACATCCCCCAACAAAAATGGTTATGGACAGGAAGGCCAGGATGATATATTTTGATTGATTTCTCATTGTTAAATTCTTTTAAGGTTAAAAAGTCATGTTAATTCCGGCAGTAATGACCCTTGGTAGTGGATAACTGGTAAAATCACGTCCCGGAGTCAACACAGAAAAACCGTCGTTGGTGCTCGCCTGAGGATTCGCGCCGCTATACTTGCTGAACGTAACCAGGTTCTGTATGCTGCCATATAAGCGGAGCCCCTTGATGAATCTGGAGCTGTTGATAAACTTTTGTTTGAAGTTATAACCTAAGGTGACGTTCTGGATGCGCATAAAACTGGCGTCTTCTATCCATTGAGAATTTACTTCACGGTATAGGGTTCTACCGTTTACGGTAGTAGGTACAAGGCCATCTCCTGGGTTTGAGGGTGATCTGAATCTGTTTAATACTTTACGGTCCACATTGAACACACCGTCGATATTGGTTAAGAATTCATTTCCGGTTTTCATGATTTGTCCGCCTTGAGAACCGATGATCAGGACCGTCAGGTCAAAATTTTGATAACCGAAACTATTCGTGATTCCGTAATTGAAATCCGGTTGTGCATTCCCGATAACCGTAAAATCTTTAACCGCCTCAATCACCCCGTTGCCGTCAATATCTTTATATCTTACTGATCCTACGATGGAAGAATTGTGTTTCGGCTGACTGGCAAGTTCATCTGCATTTTGGTAAATGCCATCAAATACAAACCCGAAGAATTGCCCCAGCGGTTTTCCAACCTGACTGATGTGGGTATAATTACCTTCGCCACTGCGGCCACTGTAAATCGGCGCATTGTTATTTCCCGGGTTCAGTTCTAAGACAATATTGCGGTTAAAGCTGATGTTAAAATTGGTGTTCCAGGTAAATGCACCGGTCAGGTTTTTGGAAGTCAATCCAAATTCAAAACCCCGGTTTCTCACTTTTCCAAGGTTTACCGTAGCAGAAGAATATCCTGAGGCAAGGGGAAGTTCAACATTTAAAAGCAGGGAACTGGTAATGCGGTTATAAAAATCTGCGGTCAGATTCAATCTGCTGTTAAACACAGAAAAGTCCAGTCCCAGATCAAATTCATCTGATTTTTCCCAGGTCAGGTTTTCGTTCGCGATCGATCCTGAAGCACGGCCACTGGCGAGTTGTCCGCCAAAGGAATAATTTGCTGATCCTATTCCTGAGGCATAGGAATAATTACCTATGTTAAAGTTACCTGTGCGGCCATAACTCGTTCTTAACTTCAGGTCGCTGATCCATTTTACGTTTTTAAGAAACTCTTCTTCTGAAGCCCTCCAGGCAAATGCACCTGATGGAAATGTTCCATAACGGACGCTAGAACCAAAACGCGAAGAACCATCAGAACGAATGGTACCAGTAAGGATGTACCTGTCTTTAAAGGTATAGTTTACACGGGCAAGGTAGGAGATGAGTGACCATTTTTCTACGCCTGCAGCTGCTCCATTGAGTAAAGTGGAAGCATTAATGGTTTGGATCAGGTCGTCGGGATAGTTGGTTGCACCAAAAGAATAGCCGTTGTAACGTTCCTGCTGTGCAGTATATCCTATAATTGCATTGATGCGGTGGTCTTTTCCGAAGGCTTTATCGTAGCCAAGGGTCAATTCTGAAAGCCAGTTCGTAGTGGTATTCTGTGCAGTACTGGAACCGGGAATAGAGAGGTTTGGTTTTTGATTTCCGGTTTCGCCAATCACAAAGGTCGGGCTGAAGGCAAAGGAACTGTTGTTGGTATAATCAAGGTTGTAGCTATATTTTGCTTTTAAACCATCAATGATCTGATATTCGGCAAAGGCAGTGGCAAGGCCTCTGAAATAATTGGCTTTAGTGCCCGCAAATTCCAGGGTATTTAAAGGGTTTCCTGCCCCAATAGCGCCAGGGGAGGTGATAAAGACCGTTCTCTTTCCCGATGCATCCGTAATCGGAACAAGTGGACTAAGCCAAAGTGCACGGGTCAGTACGTCTCTTTGTCCGGACTCAAATCCACTCCTGTGCTGAGTGCCTCCACTTGGGGCAAGGCTGATGCCCACCTTAATTTTTTTACTCAGGTCGGATTGAAGGTTGAAATTCAGGGAGTAACGTTTATAGTCTGTATACCTCACTGTTCCATCCTGCTCTAGTCTGTTAATGGAAGCGGAATATTTGGTTTGCTCATTTCCGCCTCTGATGCTGGCATCCACACTGTTTTGCATTGCTGTACGCAATACTGCATCGTACCAGTTCGTGCCCTCACCGTATTGAGCCGGGTTTCTGAATTCTACCGGGATATCATTATCCGTGGCCACCAAACCTCTGGAGGCAAAGTCATCGGTAATGATGTCTCTTCTGTATTGTGCATATTCTGTGCCGTTAAGGACTTTCGGTCTGCCTTTTTGAGGGACCTGCTGACTACCGATATAGCTGTTCACGCTGACCACCGGGGCGCCTGTTTTTCCTTTTTTTGTGGTGATGACAATCACACCGTTTGAGCCTCTTGACCCATATATTGCAGTGGAAGAAGCGTCTTTTAAAACGGTAACTGATTCAATATCATCAGGGCTAAGTACGTTCAGCGGGTTGTAACTCTGACCTCCGGTATTGGAGATCGCGAAGCCATCTACCACAAATAAAGGGCTGTTGGTTGCACCGATGGAGCCGGCACCCCTGACCTGTATGTTCACGCCACCACCCGGCGCACCGGTAGGTGTACTGATCTGAACACCGGCAATTTGTCCGACCATTTTCTGATCGATAGAGCTTACCGGCAGGTCTTTGATCTGCGAGGCCGAAATGCTGGAAACGGAGCCGGTCAGGTCCTTTTTCTGAGTCGTACCATAACCGATCACGATCACCTCAGACAACTGGTCGTTCTGTGCAGAAAGCGCCACATTTAACGGGCTGTTGTCTGCTATGGTTAATTCTTTGCTCGCATAACCAATATAGCTGAAAACAAGGATTGCTCCTTTGGGTGCTTCCAGCGCAAATGCCCCACCGGTATTGGTCACCGTTCCTGTTGTGGTGTTTTTAACTTTAACGGATACACCTGGAAGCGCTCCTCCATCGCTAAGGTCTGTCACCCTTCCCGTAATTTTTAAATTCTGTGCGTAGATGAAACTGCTGAGAAAACACAGACAGCACATCAGGCCTATTCCTTTTTTAGATAGGCCGATTAGATTTTTTTTGCTCATAATGCTTGGATTTGGTTTAGTAAGTTTTTGTTCATTTTAACGTTTTACTTTATGTTTAAATGGGGATTTATTAGCTAATCTCGTATATCCGAATTGCGCCGGCAACCTGCACCGTCCTGTATGGAAGGCGAGTTCTTTTCAAAAGAAAAGGGCATAAAAAAAAGAGCCGGTTGGCTCTTTTACAGAAAGATAGGTCAGGTCTTCGGGGAGGCGAGATTAATAATGGTGTTGCGCCGCCGAATAAAACTTGAGTTGTATAATGTCGTTTGGCAAGGGTTTGGTATTCCATGACTTGTGGATGGCAAGCGCAGCACCAACTGCCGTAGCCTGCGCCATGGAAGCAGCAAATACTTCAAGTTCAGGAAAAGAGGCCGATAATAAATTCATAAATATGGCATTTTTGCTAAAGCCTCCATCCACGAAAATTCGCTTTACTTTAGTTCCCTTTAATACCCTTTGTGTCGCCTGGCGCTGCTGATCTACCAGGTCTAGCATGAGCTGATGATAGGCAATGATATCTGTGGCATAGTCAGATAGGTTTCTTTTGGAAAAACGGGACTCCTTTATGGTTTCTGATCCGGGTTCTGGTTCCGGTTTACCGCTCTTCCTTAGGAGTTCGATGATTCCCGGATCAAAAGCAGCATGGCGGTAGCTGATCACGTCTGCACCAAAATGAGCAGCAATCCGTTTTACCTGCTGTTCATGTTCGTAACCAGCAAAAACACGGGAAGCTTTTACCGGTTTACCCTCAAACTGAAGATAACACAAGCAATCGTTCTGGAGTTCTTCTACGGTTAACGGACTCGAATTAAATGGATTCAAACTGATACACCAGGTTCCGGTAGACAAGAGGATAAAAGGCTCCTGAAAATTGATCAGGTAGGGGATCAGCGCTGCTGAACTGTCATGGAATCCGATGCCCACGGCATAATTGTTTCCTGGAAAAGCAGCAGGCATCACATGGTCTGAAGGCGCAATAGGGGCCAGCTTATCCCGAATACCCTCTGCTTTAACCCATTCATGGTAGTCCTGTGTTTTGAAATTCCATAATGCAGTATGACAACCAATGCTGGTGAGGTCAGAATAAAGCGCTCCGGAGATCAGATAACTTAAATATTGAGGCAAATGAAGTGCATATTTTATCTGTTTAAAAAGCGCTGGTTTTTCGTGTTTAATCCGATATAACTGTAAGCCGGAATTCAAGCTCCCAAGAACAGGGGAGGCCGTGGTGTTGGAAAATGCTTCTTCGCCTCCGTAACTCGCATAAAATTGAGATTTTAGTTCTTCAGGATAGGATTTCAGGTAGTTATATAAAGGCGCCAAAGGTTGTCCATCTTTATCGATGTAGACCAGGCTCGCTCCATAAGTGGTGAAATTGATGGATTTGACCTCGAATTCCTCTTTTTTAAAAACTTCTCTCAGAGAGTCAAATACCGAGAGCCGCAGGCTTTCCAGGTTTTCACAGGGATCACCGTCCTCATCCACAGTCTCGGTAAATCTGGCGGTTCTTTCAAAGACGATTTGGTATTGCTCGTCAAACAGGAACAATTTCTTGTTCGTTTTGCCTACATCAAAGATGGCAATTACAGGAACCGGTTTGTTTTTTTGTCCCATTAATTATAATCCTGTAGCTATGGTTTTATTGCCGCGGTTTTTGATCAGTTCTTTACGGACCTCAGTTTCTCTGTATAGGGCTAAAGGCGATAAAGCTGCGCCAGCACGTAAACGTGCCTCTGCAACCAATGGCCGTACGTCTGTTCTGAAAGCCTGTTGCAGTATTTCCTGACAACGGACCACATCGTTTTCCTGCTGCGCCTGTACCAGGACTATGCGGTCTACAGAAAGGGCCTGCGCATAAGCAATCATGATTGCTTCTACCGATTGAAGCAGGTCTTCCAACGGATCTTTTACATTGTGTGAAGCATCGATCATCCAGGCAAGGTCCTTCTTGTGGTTCATCCTGCGTTGGTCCATTCCTTCCACCAGTTCATTGAAGATCAGGAACAACTGATAAGGTTTCATACAACCTGCAGTCAGGTCGTCATCCCCATATTTTGAATCGTTAAAATGGAAACCGCCGAGCTTTCCTTCCATCAGCAGCAGGGACACGATTTGCTCAATATTTGCATTTGGCAGGTGATGTCCAAGGTCGACTAAGGTGAAGGCCTTAGGGCCGAGTTTATTGGCGTATAACAAGGACTGGCCCCAGTCGCCAACTGTGGTCGAATAGAAATTAGGTTCGAAAGCCTTATATTCCACAAATACTTTCCAGTCTGCCGGTAAAGCGGCATATATTTCCTGAAGGCTTTCCAGTGTGTTTTCAAAAGCCTTTCGGAAGTTCAGCTGTCCGGGGAAGCAGGAACCGTCTGCTAACCAGATGGTCAGCGCATTTGAACCTAGTTCAACACCCTGGCGGATCACCTCAATATTATGTGCAATGGCTTGTTTTCTGACTTCCTTATTGACATGTTGCAGGGAGCCAAATTTATAACTATGTTGCTGATCGCGCTGATCCTGAAAAGTATTGGAATTCATCGCGTCAAAGTGTAGGCCATACTCCGCTGCCAGTGCTTTTATCGCAGGTACATTCGTTGTGGTATCCCATGGAATGTGCAGGGAAACTGCAGCACTGGAAGCATTCAGCTGATGAAGCAAGCCAATGTCCGCGAGCTTTTCTTCTATATTTCCAGGTTCNCCTCCAAGGGAAAATCGGCCAAAACGAGTCCCGCCAGTTCCTAAAGCCCAACTTGGGATTCCGATCTGAAAATCGCTGATTTTCTGTAGGATATCTTCTGAATTTTGGATCTCCTGTATTGCGAAATCCAGTTTCTGTTGGTGTTTGGAAAGTAAACGCTCATTATGTGAGGCAATTTGATTTGGTTCTAATTTCATAATCTATTTTTTAACGTAAAAAGGCGTTGGCAACGCCACCATCTACATTTAATACATTTCCGGTTGATTTGTTCATCAATCCACCTACAAAAACAAAGCAGGCATTTGCAATGTCTTCAGGCAGGATCATTTCGTTAAGTAAGGTACGCTTTGCATAGAACGCTGGCAACTCTGCTACGGTAATTCCATAAGCCTTTGCTCTTCCTTCAGCCCAGGCGCCTTCCCA
>JGI24806J26614_1000626_pt1 | contig 11424 bp, 9 predicted proteins | sample Kansoi200umMDA_FD_26614 | JGI IMG/M metagenome (IMG submission 26614)
TTTGCCGAAACGGGGAACACCGTTACATGTGTGGACATTGATTCAGGAAAAGTGAAAAAACTTTCAGCGGGTGAAATAACGATTTACGAACCCGGGCTTGAAAAATTATTCTTACGCAACCTTCGTGAAGGTCGGCTAAGATTCACCACTGATCTGGCAGAAGGAATCAAAGATTCACTATTGATTTTTCTTGCACTACCTACACCTCCGGGTGAAGATGGTGCTGCCGATCTGTCTGCTGTTCTTAAAGTTGCTGAAGGTATCGGGAAAGTTATCAAAGACTATAAGATAATTGTAGACAAAAGCANCGTGCCGGTTGGTACTTCGGAAAAGGTAAGGACGGCGATTTCCACTTATTGTCAATGCGATTTTGATGTGGTATCAAATCCGGAATTTTTACGCGAAGGCCTGGCTGTCGAAGATTTTATGAAACCCGACCGGGTGGTTATTGGTACTAGCTCTGAAAAATCGAAAAAATTATTGAATGACCTTTACGCACCGTTCGTGCGCCAGGGGAACCCGGTGATTTTTATGGATGAGCGATCGGCGGAGCTTACCAAATATGCCGCGAATTCTTTTTTGGCCACCAAAATCTCATTCATGAATGAAATTGCGATTCTTTGTGAGAAAATGGGAGCCGATGTAGACATGGTGAGGCGTGGCATCGGCAGCGACGAGAGAATTGGTAGGAGATTTTTATTTCCAGGGATTGGCTATGGGGGCAGCTGTTTTCCCAAAGATGTGCGCGCATTGGTAAGTTCGGCCGGGGAGGCAGGCTATAAGTTTCGAATACTTGAGGCAGTAATGGAGGTCAATGAAAAACAAAAGACCTCTTTGGTACCCCGGATCAAACAATATTTTAAGGGTGACTTAAAAAATAAAAAGATTGCTTTGTGGGGTCTTGCTTTTAAACCAAACACCGACGACATCCGGGAAGCGCCTGCATTATACATTATTGACGAGTTATTAAAACAGGGGGCAACTATTACAGCGTTTGATCCTGAAGCAATGAACAATGCAAGGAAGTATTACGGAGACAAAATACATTTTGCCGACAGTCAATACGATGCAATCAAAGATTGCGATGCATTGCTTATTGCGACTGAATGGAGTGAGTTTCGCACGCCGGATTTTGATAAAATGAATTCTGTGATGAAAAAAAAGGTAATCTTCGATGGTAGAAATGTATATGACCCCTATCATATGAAGGAACTGGGGTTTTACTATGAAAGTATTGGAAGGAAAAACCCGCGTTCTACCTGAAGAAACATTTGAAGTGAATGGTGAAGGCCAAATTGACAAACTAAAAAGTGTAAGCTATTTAGGATATGAAACGCATTTTGATAACAGGCGCAGCAGGTTTTCTGGGCTCACATCTTTGTGACCGGTTCATCAAAGAAGAGCACCATGTTATTGGCATGGATAATTTGATCACGGGCGATTTGCGCAACATTGAGCACCTCTTCAAGCTCCCGAATTTTGAATTTTATCATCACGATATTTCCAAATTCATTCACATTTCTGGTCAGCTGGATTATATTCTTCACTTTGCGTCACCGGCCAGCCCCATTGACTACTTAAAGATCCCAATCCAAACTTTAAAGGTAGGCGCTCTCGGTACACACAACTGCCTTGGTTTGGCATTGGCAAAGAAAGCAAGGATACTGGTCGCTTCTACAAGCGAAGTATACGGTGATCCCCAGGTGCATCCGCAACCGGAAGAATATTGGGGCAATGTGAACCCTGTGGGACCGAGGGGTGTTTATGATGAAGCCAAACGATTCATGGAGTCAATTACCATGGCGTACCATAATTTCCATGGACTGGATACAAGGATCGTCCGCATTTTCAACACATATGGTCCTCGAATGAGGTTAAACGATGGAAGAGCGCTGCCGGCATTCATAGGCCAGGCCCTGCGAGGAGAGGACTTAACAGTATTTGGTGACGGTTCGCAAACGCGAAGTTTTTGTTTTGTTGACGACCTGATCGAAGGAATTTATCGCCTGTTGCGTAGCGATTATCACTTGCCCATGAATCTTGGAAATCCAGATGAGATTTCCTTACTTGATTTTGCAAAAGAAGTGCTTGAGTTAACCGGCAACAAAGGGAAAATTGTATTCAAACCTTTGCCAATTGACGATCCAAAACAAAGGGAACCGGACATTGCAAAAGCAAAAGAGATACTTGGTTGGCAGCCAAAAGTGAATCGCAAGCAAGGATTGAAAATTACGTACGACTATTTCAAGTCGCTGGCACCGCTTGAATGGAAAACACAACCCAAAGAATTTATTAGTACCAGACCCAAATAATTAAAATGTATAAGGAGCTTGTTGAGAAAAAGAAAAAATTGGCTGTGATCGGCCTCGGTTATGTGGGTCTTCCCATCGCGCTGGAGTTCGCAAAAAGACTTTCCGTAATTGGCTTTGACATAAATCCCGAGCGCATTGCCCTAATGAAGCAAAGCATTGATCCTTCCCAAGAATTAGGCAAAGAAGCGTTTGCCGGCTGCGACATCGTGTTTACAAACTCCCTGGATGTTTTGCGTGAGGCCAATTTCTTCATTGTCGCAGTACCGACACCGGTGGACGACCACAACGTCCCCGACCTGGTGCCGGTACAGAAAGCGTCTCAAACAATTGGCAGCGCGATTAAAAAGGGAGATTATGTAGTGTTTGAATCAACGGTGTATCCCGGTTGCACCGAAGAAGATTGCCTGCCTATCATTGAAAAGCTATCAGGCCTGAAAAATAAAGTGGATTTTAAATTGGGTTATTCACCTGAGCGCATCAACCCGGGAGATAAGAAGCATACCCTGGCAAATGTCGTAAAGGTAGTGGCAGGCTGCGATGCCGAATCACTGGAACAGATAGCACTTGTATATGAGCTTGTAGTGAAGGCTGGTGTTCACCGCGCCTCATGCATTAAGGTGGCCGAGGCCGCCAAGATCATTGAGAATACCCAGCGGGATCTGAATATAGCACTCATGAATGAGCTTTCTATCATTTTCGATATGATGAACATTAACACTTACGAAGTCCTTGAAGCTGCAGGGACCAAATGGAACTTTTTGAGGTTTCAACCGGGGCTTGTGGGCGGCCATTGCATCGGCGTGGACCCTTATTACCTTACTTATAAAGCAAGAAAACTTGGTTACGGGTCGCAGGTAATTTTGGCCGGGAGAAATATTAATGATGATATGGCCAGCTATGTAGCGAGAAAAATAATTCAACACATCATCCGGTACAATGGCGATGTAAAGTCATCCAGAGTATTAATAAAGGGAGCAACTTTCAAAGAAAATGTAAGCGACATCCGCAATTCAAAGGTGGCAGACATGGTGAAAGAATTGAAATCATTTTATATAAATGTGGAGGTAGAGGACCCTTATGCCGATTCAGACCAGCTCAATCATGAGTATGGTTTTGGATTATCAGAAAAACTGTCGAACGAGTATGACGCTGTCGTTATCGCGGTTCCGCACGAACCGTATCTCTGCCTCGAAGAGAGTTATTTTACCAATATCACGAAACCTCACGGGTTGATCGCGGACCTTAAAGGTTTATACAGAAATAAAATCACGCAAAGAAATTACTGGAGCTTATAACATGCCTTTTGCCAAAACTGAATTTCCCGGGTTACTGGTGTTTGAACCGATTGTTTATGAAGATAGCCGCGGTTATTTTTTTGAATCATATAATGAAACCATTTTTAAACAACAACAGCTTGATCTGCGATTCGTGCAGGATAATCAGTCAAGCTCATCGTATGGTATTATTCGCGGACTGCATTGCCAATTAAATCCTCATGCCCAGGCCAAACTTGTTAGGGTGCTCAGCGGAAGTATTCTTGATGTTGTAGTTGATATTCGCAAGAATTCTCCAACCTACGGCGAAGTTTTTTCAATAGAGCTCTCAGCCGAAAACAAAAAACAACTTTTTATTCCGCACGGTTTTGCTCATGGATTTTCTGTCCTTAGTGAGAGAGCAGAAGTATTTTATAAGTGTGATGAATTTTATAACAAGGAATCAGAGGCTGGCATACGCTTTAATGATCCTTCCTTAAATATTGACTGGAGGGTTCCCTCAGACAAAGTGATGGTTTCAGAAAAGGATCGACAGCTTCCTCTATTTGCTGATTGCAACAACAATTTTGAATTTCACTAGCCGTTTCCCTGACGATTATTTGATTGCTGTTATCTCAGTTTTCCCACTGTCTGACTCAGTTTTTACGACTCCAAATCCCGGCGCCCACCATTCGGTGACATCCATGTTCATGGGAATGCCAATACCCATTTTAAAAATCATCTTGCTGTGATAGGTTATTTTAAAGCAATTCCAGGTTCCTGCAGGCGTGGTTATACTTTCCCTTCCTTCAACCTTTCTCTTTGTCATATCCATCGAAATATGACCTCCCAGGCCTGATACTGATTTAAAATCCATCGCGAAGGAGGCATCCTTCAATACATCTCCTTCTTTCATGTTGCCAGGGTATTCAAGGTAACTCACGGTGCCGCTGGCGGAAATGTCGCCCATCTGTGCCTGCTGCGTGGAGGGTATAAACATTTTCATATCCATCATTAGGTTGCCGTTGTCACATTGTATGATATTGGTAGCCTTTGAAATGCTTTTCCCATTTTTATCGACAAAATCTGAATTCACCGTGGCTGAGGTTACACTTCCCTTTTTTGCAACGTTAGATATCATGTACGTAACTTTCCCTGTCTCCTTGCCTTTCTTATTGGAAATCGTCATTTCAATCGTCTTATTATTCTGTAAAAAATAAAAATCAGAACAGTTTTGAGAGAAGGAGGAGGTGCCTATCAACAGCAGTAGTGAAACAGATAAAGTTTTCATAAATAAATTTTAGGAAAACTAAGGAGATTTAGAGAAAGAAACTAAAAATAGGAGTTGTTGCCCGATTAGGATTCGAACCCAAACATTCAGAGCCAGAATCTGACGTACTACCATTATACCATCGGGCAAGAGTGAGGAAAAATGAACAAGGAACATGGAATAACGAATGATGAAGTTACATATTCATGATTCTTAATTCCTTGTTCCCTGCTCGCTATTCTGTTGACCCATAAGGATTCGAACCTTAACAGACAGAACCAAAATCTGTAGTGCTACCGTTACACCATGGGTCAATCCTTTGTAGAACTTTTTGGGAGTGCAAAAATAGGTCTTGTTTCTTTCTACCCCAAATGGTTTTTCATCTAAAATTCGTTCAGCTTAAACTCTGATGATCAGCATCAATAATGCTGAAAACATCATAAGACCATCCAAAATGAAATAATACAAATAATCAGAGAAATGCTTCTTTGCATATTCATAAATAGCCGCTGTAATAAAACCCGGGATCAATAGTAAAATAATTTCTAACAGCGAAAAACCGTAAGGAAGCAAAATAACCGTGCAAATGGCATATATCAACAGCGAGATAAAAAATAACCTATTGACTCCTTTTTCACCGAAGAAAGTTACCATGCTGCGTATGCCGACTGCCTTGTCGTCTGCCCGATCCCTGAAATCGAACATGATGCAAATGGCATAGATAAAGAAAAAGCGACTAATGACGAACAAAACGATTGGCGTTGTCCATGTAACGCCGGCAAATAGAACCGGCAATACTGTAGTGACATACATCCACACGAGCGAAAGAAAAATGGTTTTACCTACAGCTATTTTTCGCAATGCGCGGAAATATGGGTGCGGGATTTTTGGAGCAGAGTACAAAAAAGTGGTTATTCCCGCTCCTAAAAGGGGTAACCAGTTTGACGATAGAAAGAAAAAAAATATGATCGAACCGGCAATACCGATGAAGAACAAAACAAGATGGAAAACCCTGTGCTTTTTCAGCCACTCAATCCTCGGAGAGTCCAGCAGTGATTGAGAGGTGAGCCACCAGTGAAAGCTATAGCTGCACACTGTCGCGAAAAATATAAATGCCAATAAGTATTGATCGGGCGCAGTTTTCAAAAAGAGCTCATAGGTTTGATTTACCATCAGCAAAGCACAAATTGCAATAAATAAATTGCTGTAGATAAAGAACCGGAAGAGAGAAACCATTATGAATTTAATGCTTAGTTAGCATGAATAATGATAGGATCTGACCAAACTGTATCGCTCACATTCCCGGCCTGATCCTTTGTCCAGAATTTATAGGTAGTAGTATCGGTTTTAAAAGTCCCACCGGGACCGGGGCAAAGGTTACTGTGCCTTTGCGCCTTTGAAAGCGTTAGAACGATTTCGCCTTCGTTTTGTTTTGTATCAATGAATTCAGTTGGTATTTGGAACAGCGTTGAATCGGTAAAATTACTGGCCGGGCAACCAGGCGTCTTTGTTGATATACCAAAAAACGGCGTGAAATCCGCTTCTTTATCAGTGAGCCTTATGGTAAAAACAAGGTCTTGATTGCCATATATTTCATCTGAATTTACTCTCTTAATATCTAACTGGGGTTTGGTAGTAAATTTATCTTTTTCACAGGCTACCGCAAATATCAGCAGCAACAGTGTGGCATAAATCACACGCATTCGGATAGTTTTGTTTCAAATTTACAATATAAGAACGTACCAGCCCAAACATGACGTATAAATGGATTGATAAAATTTTCAAGATTGACGCAGCCGGTTTTGAAGAACTAGCCCTTCAAATATTCAATTTTCAGTATCAGCACAATGCCATCTACAAGGCTTACACCGATATGCTGCAGGTCAGGCCGGCACACGTGGATCAGATAAGAAAGATTCCCTTTCTCCCAATCCAGTTTTATAAGACGCATGCCGTAAAAACAACAGATTTCGCCCCGCAAATTATTTTTGAAAGTAGCGGCACAACACAATCTGTAAACAGCCACCACTTTGTAAAAGATATTGAAGTGTATAAGCAAAGTTTCAAAACGGCTTTTGAATTGAATTATGGAAGGGCCAGTGAATGGTGCATAATTGGGTTGTTGCCTTCCTATCTTGAAAGAAAAAATTCTTCCCTGGTTTTCATGGTGAATGAGTTGATTGGTCAGAGTCATCACTCGCAAAGTGGTTTTTATCTAGATGAATATGCTCAACTCTATCAAACCCTTATTGAATTGGAAAAGAATCGGCAAAAAACCCTTTTGGTCGGGGTGGGCTTTGCCTTGCTTGACTTTGCCGAAGGGTATTCCTTTCCCTTATCAAATACGATTATTTTAGAAACCGGTGGAATGAAAGGCAGGAGAAAGGAGTTGATAAAAAGAGAACTACACGAGTTCTTAAAAGCAAAATTTAGAATTAACTCTGTCCATTCTGAATATGGAATGACGGAATTATTATCCCAAGCTTATTCCAGCAGTGACGGCCTCTTTTATTGCCCTCCGTGGATGAAGGTGTTGATAAGGGATGAGGAAGACCCCTTGCTGGTGAAAGCGGTGTCAAAAGAACCGGTAACCGGCGCCATCAATATTATAGACCTTGCAAACGTCTATTCCTGCGCATTCATTGCCACGGACGACTCCGGGAAACTTTATAAGGACGAGAGTTTTGAAGTAATGGGAAGGATCGATAATAGCGATATAAGAGGGTGCAGCCTGCTGGCGATATAAAGGCGGATTGATAATAGCCGAATTTAATTCCGGTTGATCGGTTTACTCCTCAAATTCTGCAGTTTACGAATGAGGGACAATGCATGTTGAGCATTTATTCTAATTTGCCCGCAAATGAAATATCCTGATTTCAAGGCCGTCTTGCTGCTTGTGCTGTTCTCATCGTTGATGCTGGTATTGGGCCTCTATTTATTGGCGAAGTTCAAAAGTTTGTTGCGCCGGCAGGTTAAAAATGAATTGCTTCGAAAGAATATTGTCGTATGGATGATAGCCGTGTGCCTGATCCTGGCGGTCTCCCCCAGCAACTCAGAATTTTACCAGGCAATGGTAAAGGGCACATTCCTCAAGACTATCTTGATACAAATTACTGCTGTCACCATTTTGACTGTTTTTGTTTTTAACATCACGTTGCTGGTGTTAAAAATGAAATCCATTCAACTAATGTCCTTCCGAATGAAAATGACCATCATATTATTTACAATAGTCGCTGGGACAATGACATGTGGCATATTCATCAATTATTTATTGAATGGAGGATCATTTAGAAATTTGGAGTTTACACTTGTATTTAATTTCTGGACAGGCAGCATGACAGGCCTTGTGTACGTCACAATGAGCTACGTAGAACTGGAGCGTGAAAGAAAAATGAGTGAAAAAGAGTTGGAGGTTTTACGACTGAGGGAATTAAAAACCAAGGCTGAGTTAGATGCGCTGCATTCAAAAATTAATCCCCATTTCTTATACAATGCCTTGAACTCGATCGCTGACCTGTCCATCACCGATGGAAAAAAAGCAAGAAAAATGACCGTTGCCCTGGCAGATCTTTTCAGGTATAGTATTAATTACAGCGATCACAATTATTCTACTGTACAAGAAGAAGTTGAAATGACTGAGGTGTATCTTCAAATTGAAAAAATAAGATTTGAGGATAAGTTAAATTATTCCATTGCTGTTCCCGATAATGTAAACTATTACTTAATACCCCGATTTGTATTGCAACCTGTCGTTGAAAATGCCGTAAAGCATGGACTGAAAGCTACCGGCAATACGACAGAGATAAAAATTGCGATAAAAAATGAGAATGAGGGGCTACAGATAATAGTAGCCGACAATGGTCCTGCTTTCCCTGATGAGTTGATTCCGGGTTATGGAGTTAAAAGTATGTATGATAAGCTGGATCTATTATTTCCCGGCAATTACGAGATTTATTTTAGTAATCAGCCGACAAAAAAAGTTTCTATCAATATTCATAAACTAATGAAAAATGGCCCAGTTATTTAAAGCAATAGTGATAGATGATGAACCTGCGGCAAGGAGACTTATGAAAGATCTCCTGCAGGAATACAACGATGTTGTTGAAGTCATCGCAGAAGCAAACAGTGGAAGAGAAGCTATTCAAAAAATAGAAAAGCTGAAGCCCGATCTTATTTTCCTCGATATACAAATGCCGGATCTTACCGGGTTTGAAGTGATTGAACAACTGACTGAAAAGCCAAATATCATTTTTACGACAGCCTATGAGCAATATGCCATTAAGGCGTTTGAGACGTTTTCAATTGACTATCTGCTAAAACCAATAAAAGAAGAAAGACTCCAGCAAAGCATAGAAAAATTAAAAGAGTTTGGCCGGCTTAATCACACAATAAATGTAAATGGCTTGCAGGAGATCATCCGCCAATTCCAGGCGCCGAAGAAAGCGACTGCATTACCTATCAAAACAGGCGATCGAATTATCCTGCTTCGTTACGAAAACATAGTCTATTTCGAGGCGCAGGATAAATATGTTTTCGTTTTCACAGCTGACGGACAGAAATATCTCACTGACCAATCCCTAACCACATTGTCCGAAAAATTGCCCTCTCCGTTCTGCCGAATCCACCGCTCCTATATTCTTAATAAAGAAAAAATCAAGGAGATGCACCGTCACTTTAGCGGCCGTTATCTCTTTATTATGGATGATAAGTCCGCCACCCGCCTTACGTCCGGCCGTACATATACAGATATTTTCCGCACCGAATTCGGATTATAACAGCTTTGACATTGCAATATAGCTGACACACCATTCCACACACTGTAACCTGGTTCCGTCAAGGTGAGTCATATAGGTACTCCTCCTACCAATCATCAACAAATACAACCGTTCAATGGAAAACAATGATCTATGCAATGCAAAGTACCTATTTTTGGACTGTAATGAATAAAAACAAGTACTAATTACAAAATCAACGAAATGAGAAAGACCTATTTCCTTATCCTCACCTTGGCCGCCTTATCCATCACGAGTTTTGCCCAGGACAAGATTGGCAAGATCAGCGGGACCGTCATCGACGGGAATCAGAAAACCATAGAATCATCAACAATAACATTGCTAAGGGCAAAAGATTCGTCGGTTGCCAAAATTTCTGCCGCTGACAAGGGCGGAAAATTCGAGTTTGAGAAGGTTCCCGAAGGGAAGTACCTGGTAGCGGTAACAGCGGTGGGCCACCAAAAAGGATATTCTGAGATTTTTGAATTAAGTGCTGAGAAAAGTTCTGTAACCCTCAAAACCATAGAACTGGTTCCTCAAACAAAGGCATTGAGCGCAGTCACCGTAACGGCCAAAAAACCATTGGTTGAACAAAGAATTGATCGCACCATCATAAATGTGGAAGCTGCTATAACAAATGTTGGAAACAGCGCTTTAGAAGTGTTGGAAAAATCGCCGGGCATCTCTGTTGATAAAGATGGCAACATTAGCCTGAAGGGGAAAGATGGTGTTTTGATCATGATAGACGGACGTCCGGCGCAGTTGGGTGGTGCTGACCTTGCAAACATGCTGCGTAGCATGAATGCTAACCAGCTTGACCAGATTGAGATTATGACTAATCCCCCCGCTAAATACGATGCGGCAGGCAATGCAGGCATCATTAATATCAAACTAAAGAAGAACAGGCAGTTTGGCTACAACGGTTCAGTCAATCTCGGTTATAGCCAGGGCTATTATCCTAAATTTAACGAGGGAGTAAACTTTAATTATCGCGTTAACAAAGTCAACATATTTACAAACCTTAGCCATAATTATAACGAGAGTTATAATATTCTCACGATCCAACGGAATTTCAGAGATAAGAACACTAAAGAGTTGTTGTCTTATTTCGACCAGGTGGCTAAAATGAAAAATGAAAACAACTCATTCAACGGAAAATTGGGCGTCGATTATTTCGCGAGCAAGAATACCACATTCGGGATAGTGGTTACCGGGTTTTCAAGTGATCGCAACAATAATAATAGGAATGTTACAAATATTTACGGTACCAGCGGATCACTCACCAACCAGACCAGGGCTCTTTCAACGGGAAACCAGGATTGGAAAAATTTCAGTACCAACCTGAACTTCAGACAAGCGCTTGATACGTCTGGTTCGGAGATAACTTCTGATCTCGACTTCATCACCTACGATTCAAAGAATAGGACTTCGATGACCAACTCCTATTACGATGCAGGCGGTAATTCAATTAACAAAGCAGATACGTTACTCGGGTACTTACCTCAAAATATAAAAATATATAGTGGTAAAGTTGATTATTTAAAACCACTGAAGAAGGGAGCAAGGTTTGAAGCGGGCATAAAAAGCAGCGTTGTAAGAACAGATAATAATGCCGCGTATGACAGTATTCAATATGGAGGTATTGTACACGACTTTAACAGGAGCAATTATTTCATTTACCAGGAAAATATAAATGCCGCTTATGTTAACCTGAATAAGCCGATTAACAAGAAATGGGGTGCACAGTTAGGATTGAGAGCTGAAAACACAAATGCAAAAGGAAACCAGGTTACAACCGGAGAGAAGTTTACCCGCCA
>JGI24806J26614_1000627_pt1 | contig 11423 bp, 13 predicted proteins | sample Kansoi200umMDA_FD_26614 | JGI IMG/M metagenome (IMG submission 26614)
GGGATATTGTGGACCGGATTATAAAACTGCTCTGATGCGCACAAAAATCCTGATCCTGTTTTTATTCGCCGCCTTTTCCGCCCGGCAGGCCCGGAGTCAGGAATTCCAGGCCAATGTAACGGTCTTGTCCAACCGAATCAGCACGACCGTCAACAAGCAGATTTTTTCCACCCTGCAGCAGGCCCTCTATAACTTCATTAATGGTCGCAAATGGACGAATGTGGCTTTTAATCAGAACGAAAAGATCCAGTGTAATTTTTTACTCAATCTCGCCGGTGCCACGGATAACAATACCTATACAGCATCTTTGACGGTCCAGATGGGCAGGCCGATTTACAATACTTCTTACCAGAGTCCGCTGGTGAATTACATGGATGAGTCAGTTACTTTCAAATATATCCAGTACCAGGACCTCGACTTTAATGAAAACCGCGTAGGAGGTACGGATCCGCTGACAGCCAATCTCACTGCGGTATTTGCCTACTATGTCTATGTCATGCTGGGATTGAATTTCGATTCCTACGGACTCCGGGGAGGCGACCAGTATTATATGAAGGCTCAGAATGTAGTGAATAATGCCCCGGAAACCAATGCACTGACCGGATGGAAACCCTTCGACGGTCTAAGAAACCGCTACTGGCTCGTGGAAAACCTGACCAATCCCAAGTACAATCCACTCCATGATGCGATGTATGACTATTACAGGCTGGGCCTGGACCAGATGTTCGATCGTGAATCAGAAGCCCGTGTCGCCGTCATGAACGCCCTGATCGCATTTAACAGCATCAATAACGAGTTCCCCAATATCATGTTCATGCAATTTTTCTTCCAGGGAAAGGGATCCGAGATCGGAAATGTTTTCAAGCACGGTATGCCGGAGGAAAAAAGCCGTGCTTTGGACATTCTGACGAGGATCGACGTTTCGAATTTGAATCTATATAAACAGGACCTCCAGTGAAGCGCCTGCCTGTTTTTCTTTTTCTTTTTATGGCTGCCTGCAGCGAACGGACGGAAATACCAAGTGATATACTCCCGCCGGATTCAGTCCGCGGAATTCTGAAAGACATGATTATCGCCGAACATTATTCCGAACAATATATTTCCAAGGATTCTCTTGTGCCCGATAAAAAAAAGGCCCGACAGCAATTGCTGGATGCGATTTTTAAACTTCACCATACCACAAGGGAAGAATTCAAGAAAAGCCTGAGTTTTTATGAGTCCAGGCCTGATATGAATAAAATTATTTTTGACAGCCTGGCCGTGGAAGCCAACCGCCGCAAAACAGAATTATACCAGCCCAAAGCCCCGCCAAAACCTAAGACAGTTCCCATAAAATAAGCCGCATCATTTCATAACTTCATGTCATGAATAAAGTTTGCCTCAACGCCCTGGATGCCGTTAAAGATATCCGGGACGGTTCCACTATCATGCTGGGCGGATTTGGTTTATGCGGAATTCCTGAAAACAGTATTTCGGCACTGGTAAAAACCGGCGTAAAAAACCTGACCTGTATTTCCAACAATGCCGGTGTGGATGATTTCGGACTGGGATTTTTATTGAAGACAAGACAGATCAGGAAAATGATCAGCTCCTATGTTGGCGAGAATGCGGAATTCGAAAGACAGCTGTTGCAAGGAGAACTGGAAGTTGATCTTGTACCCCAGGGAACCTTGGCGACGCGCATACAGATGGCGGCAATGGGGATCCCTGCTTTTTATACGCCTGCAGGATTTGGGACTGAGATCGCTGCCGGAAAAGAAACCCGTGAATTCGGTCATAAAATGTACCTGATGGAACATGCCCTGCATGCCGATTATTCCATCGTAAAAGCATGGAAGGGCGACCGGCTGGGAAACCTGGTATTCAGGAAAACGACCCGGAATTTTTCCACTTCCATGGCGAAGGCGGGAAATTTTACCATTGCAGAAGTGGAGGAACTGGTGGAACCCGGCAAGCTGGACCCGGATCATGTGCATGTGGCGGGTATTTATGTTCACCGGATTTTCAAGGGAACTGGTTATGAGAAGAGGGTTGAAAGAAAGACCGTTCGGATAGCGTGAGACATATGGTTGACGGATGACGGATGACGGATGACAGTTAGTCGTTGGCCGTTAGCGGTAAGTCGTTTGCCGTTGACCGTTGGCGGTTGGCCGGATGAGCTTTAAGCCTTGCGCTTTAATTTTTTTAAATATCTAAAAAGCAGGATGTTCATCAGTGTTCAGCAATTTGAAAAGGATATGGGCGTGAACAAAACGATCGGAAGATTTTTTGTGGATCGCAAGCCGCCTGAAAATAACAGTTTCTGGAAGGGAAAACTATTGTATATCGGTCTTGGAAACGGTTATGTTTCAATCCCTGTTTTTTATGATATCCTGTTTCGCATCGGTTTGCCAATCGAAGTTTTGCTGGAGGAAAAACATATCCTGCTGATGGAACAGCTTATGCATTTTGCAATCCTCCAGGAAAAAAATAAAATCACGATTGCGGAGGAACTGAAATCCATCCGCGCACTGTTGGAAGGAAGGGTGAAGGATCCCGTTTATTATGATTTGCTGAATCGCTATATGGATCAGCCCGTGCTGAAACCCATGCCCCCGTTCGGTCTCATCCACCCATCCTTAAACAGGGCGGACGCTTTTTTATATGTACTCTGCGATCTGCCTTTGAGTGAAACACAATGGGAGCGGGCCCTTCGTTATTGGTATGCGCTACACCCGAGTTACCTGATTATAGATGATATCCGGGATTATCCAAAGGATAAGGAAGACGGTGAAGAGAATGTGGTAATCGACCTGGGTGACGGGCCGGAAGGATTTGAAAAGACATTTGGCATGCTGCGGAAAAACAGTGAAACCATACATGAGTTAAATCCGCAGCTCGCGCAGTTCTTAATGGATTATGAAGAAGACCTGAGGGAAATCGTTCCCGTAAACATATAAATATGGCACTGGATAAATTCGGCATTGCAAAAAGAATTGCTCAGGAATTGCGGGACGGCATGTATGTGAACCTGGGCATCGGCATTCCGACGCTGGTGGCCAATTATATTCCGGCAGGCATGATGATCATGATCCAGTCCGAGAATGGCATGCTGGGAATGGGACCCTATCCCGATGAGAAGGAACTGGATCCCGACCTGATCAATGCAGGCAAGGAAACCGTTACGATTTTACCCGGGGGCGCTTTTTTCGACAGTGCAGAAAGTTTTGGAATGATCCGCGCAGGCAAAGTGGATCTCACCGTGCTCGGCGCGATGGAAGTTTCTGAGAATGGAGATATCGCTAACTGGAAGATACCCGGGAAAATGGTGAAGGGCATGGGCGGGGCGATGGACCTGGTGGCCAGTGCAAAAAATATTATCGTCGCCATGCAGCATACCAATCCGAAAGGTGAATCCAAATTGCTGCCCGTTTGTACGCTGCCGCTCACGGGTGTTCAATGCGTAAAACGCATCGTCACCGAACTCGCCGTGCTGGATATCACTCCCGAAGGATTTTTACTTATAGAACGCGCGCCCGGAGTCAGTGTGGATGAAATCAAATCAAAGACACTGGGTAAAATGGTGATACGTGGTAAAGTACCCGAAATGCAGTTTGCTTAGCAAGTTTAAACCCTGACCTAATTAATTTTTATTGTATTTGGCGATAGTTTAAGGTTGGGATAGACAACCGAGCCGTTTTCCGGATTTGGATAATCGGAGAAGCCGCTTGTATCAAAGAAATAATCGGGATTTTTTAGTTTATGTATCCAGCGGTTATAGGTACCTAGTGTAATATAATAGGTATCAGTTGTATTACCGGCACCTCCAAGCAGTGACCTGTCGATTACCAGCGTATAAGCACCATAACCATCCGGGAGTATGTATTGTGATAAATCTGAGAGTGGCGTATTTGTGGTGTTAAGTCCAGGATTTTTCCCTATCAGCAGCACAAAATTTCCAGGGTATTGAATATAATTCAGGGAAGAAGTGTCCACGTGAATGCGAAGGAAAATATAAAAAAAACTGGTTGCAGTTATGGTGATACTATCTATCGCGGTCCGTAAAGGTGTTTGCAACATATAGATTTCCGGAATAATGGTGGGCAATGAGCTGCCAGGAGAATGGGCCACTCCAAATACCTTCATGGTTCCAAATCCCGTTTTTTCATAAGTAAGGTTATAGGTACCGGCTGCCAGTTCGTGAAAAAAGTAATTTCCGGAAGCATCCGTAGTAGCCGTGCGCGTGTTATTGCCGGCTTTCAGTTGAACCGTTACGCCGCTGGAATCAGCTACGGGCCAGGAAAATTCATTATATAAACTGAGCCTTCCCGAGAGCGTTCCGGTATCAAGCAAACGGCCATCCATGCCCTGACTCCCCGCCGCGCCTGGCGGGCCTTCCACAGCCGTTTCCTTTTTACAGGAATTGCACAATACGAAAATGAGAAAAATATAGCCGATCAGTTTTACCATTATAAATCAGTTTGCCCAAATAAAATAATTTGAAAATGAGTGGCCGGTATACGGATATGAAATCGTCTGGTAGGTATTTATGTCGAACCATGAATCCATTAACGAATAATAAGGAACAAAATAAGTTTTCATATAAACGGTATCGCCGGGGCTGAACCGATTGCCATTGATCTCAGTCTGCACAAAAGAAACCTGTGCAAAAAACTCATTGCTTCCTTCACTATGCGAATTGCCGGCAGCAGAAAAGAGATAATTTTTGTCACTGATATCCGGTGAATCTGAAAAATAAAAATTTACATAGCGCTGCGAATTCAAAGTGATTGGCGGGCCGTCAATCGTAGTTGTGATGTTCAGGTATTGAAAAGGTGCTCCGAAACTCGAGTTGGTCTGCAGCAGTAACTCCTGCTGAGTGATATGGGTTGTCAGTGAACCGTCCATTTGTAATATGCCGATAAACTTGTCCTCATTACCTGCTGTGTGTACGACAGTATAAGCGATCGAGTCGTATAAATTTTTCTCCAGCAGGATGCGATAGGTTCCGGATTTTAATTGGGGAAGGGTAAATTTTCCGTTCTTATCCGTCATGACTTTCACCAGTGAATCGCCCATTCTTGTAGATACTTTCACGGAATCGCGCAGTGTATCTGGAACAGCAAACTGGCTCACAAGTTTCACGTATCCGAAAATATTGCTGCGAGTCCCGGCAATGGAGGTGCCGGATTCGCCTGACGGTCCTGCAGTGCCGGGCAGACCATCCACATTTTTTGTACATGCTCCGATAAGGACAGATACCAGGATCATCAAATAAAAATCTATGAACTTCCTGCCCATCGGTTATCTTTTTAAAATGTTATTCACTTTAACTTCATTACTCAGGTTGCCGGAAGCGGGATAAACCCTGTTGCCTGTTTCATCCCTATAAGTAAATAAGCCAGGGTTATCTATTGCAGCGGCGATATACAAATAGTCGATGCCGTTCAGATTGTCTGAGAACGCAGAAGGGTCAACATCAAAGGCACTGTATACCAGTGTTGAATCGTCGGCCTGAAAAAAATTCGTACGATACACATAGTCATTACTGTTATTACCCGTTCCTGCCTGGTGGCTGAGGTATAAGAGCACCATCGGAGCGGGCAGGAACTGGGGATGTACAAGCGTGATGGTGATATGCAAATATTTCCAAGTACCCGTGTTCACGGTATCTACCTGAAGGGTTTTGATGTCAAACCAGTCTGACTGCTTTGCGCCCAGGGTGATAATGCCGGTCTGACTTGCATTTATACCTCCTGTGTGGTTGAAATTAAAAATCTTCATTGTTCCAAAACCCGGTTTGGAAAAACTCAGATTGTAAACTCCGGAAGAAACAGAGGGAAAGATAAAGCTGCCGTCGGAACCTGTGGTCCGGCTTGCCTGCGGAGAAATATTTTCAATAAGTACCGTTGAATTACTGTAATCTGTTAAAGGTTTTCCAAGTGAGTCATATAAAAAGACTTTTCCAAAAATGGATCCATTTAAAGTGGAATCACCAGCTGGACCATCAGGTCCTCCGGGACCTGGAGGGCCTGCAACATTTTCTTTTTTGCAGGAATAAATGCTACAGCATAAGACAAACACAAATAATATGCGGGAAGGGTTGACGGGCATTCGTTCGGGGTTAAGGACGGTCAAAACTAATCGAAAGATTTCATTATTGTTATTCCATCTGAGTTAATATCTATCATAATATCAGCTATATATTTTCCTCATATGGATAGTGCCACCTGTTACTCTGCCAAAGATCGTGCATACGATTATCTGCAACCTTACTAGCACCGGAACCTTGCTGGGTGCCCAGGGTCAGATTTCGCCTATTTAATTGCTTTTTCCTGGTAATGACTGGCCAGTGTAAAAAATATTCCGCAGAATGCAAATGCGACGAACATGCTGGTTTTTTCGGGTTCAGAATGTGTATTGGCTGCTACGCGGGGCAGGTGCAGGAAAATGACAAAGAACAAAAACATGAATCCGAGCAGTATACAGGCCAGGCGAATTTTTATTTGCGTTAGTATGCTGATGGAGGCAAGCACAAAAGCAACCCCGATAAAATAAGTGAGAAATAATTTGAAAGGGATCCAGGCAGGGATAAGTCCTGCAATATAATCGGCGTACATAAAATGCTGCACGGCGAATACAATCAGGGAAATTGCGAATGCGATCCGCCCTATGCTGAAGTAATCCGGGGAACCGGAAGATTTATCCGGAGCCGCAACATCCCCTGCTATAATAAAAGCGCCGGCGCAAATTGCCAGGTCCTCAGCGGAAGATGTCCATGCCTCGGGATTGTGCAGGTCCGTTACCAGCCGGGCCAGGTGCGGGTAAATAAGTAAAGCGAGCAACAGTAAACCAACGAAAACAGCCGCCCGCCGCATGGTTTTATCAATGCACATGCAGATGCCGCCAATCACAAAATAAATGCTGATGATATACAGGAAAACAACTTTTCCGGGTAGGGTTTTGGAAACAGGTAAGAAACCCGTCATAAAGTCCTGGACATTCAATTGAATAAATCCGAAAGCGATAATGGCGAAGGCAAAAAAATATCTGCCGGTTCGGTAGAGTGGCTGCATGAAGATTAGTTTTGGTAGGTTATATATTGATCAGGTTATCTTCTTCATGCATTCTCCGCGGATCTCTAGTCGATCAGGTTGTTCTTCACGGCGAAGAAAACGAGTCCGGCCGTATTCTTTGCGCCGAATCTTTCCATGAGCCGGTCCTTAATCGCTTCAACTGTGCGGGGACTAACTTCGAGTTTCTGGGCGATCTCCTGGGCGGTAAATTCCATGCAGATATATTTTACCACCTCCCTTTCCCTTTCACTCAGGGTAACTTCCGTATTCAGGTTGGGAATTACTTTGGTACGCGCATGTGATTTCTTCAGAAGGATGCGGTTCACGAAATTGTTGAGGTAGTATCCTTTGGAAGAAACTTCCATGATTGCGCGTTTGATTTCGGAAGGGTCGGCGCTTTTCAGTAAATAACCATTGGCCCCGATTTCCATCATATGGCTGACAAAACGCTCGTCCTCGTACATGGTGAGGGCAATGATATGAATCTGGGGATATAACTTGGCAATGGACTTAGTGGTTTCGATGCCGTCTTTTAAGGGCATGCGCAGATCCATCAGGATCACATCGGGTTGTGATACCGCCAGGCCGTCGAGTAGTTCCTGGCCATTCTCTGCTTCCTGGACGAACTTGATATTGCTGTATGCCCTGAGAGAAAGGATGACTCCTTTTCTAAAAATTTTATGATCATCCGCAATCGCAACTTTGATAAACCCCATAGGTATTGTACTTCTGTCAACTAAATTAAGCATTAATTGCTTTCATTGGCCGGCTTCAATTCATCCTCCCTGTTCAGCTCAATTGTAACTTTATAATAGGTTTGTGACATGTCTTTTTCAAAAAAGATCTTGCCCTGCAGGACTTTAAGGCGGCTCTGGATATTTTTCAGTCCCAGTCCGACATTACTCTTGCCCAATTTTTCAAAATCCGTCTGCGTGAGCCCGCGCCCGTCGTGGTGGATACGGATAAAAAAACGCTGCCCGCTGGTATTCTGTGTCAGGTGAATAAAACTGGCGTTGCTGTGCTTTAGTATATTATTGATTAGTTCCTGGATGATTCGGAAAATGATGAGCTCATTTTCCGCTTTCAGGCGTTCCCGGTAATCATGGAACCGGGAGCTGGCATTCATACTGCCGGAACCGCTGATTTTCTGGAAAAGGTCATTCACGGCGGATTCAAGACCGAAATTCTTGAGTGTCGGCGGCATCAGGCTGTGCGAGATATTGCGGATTAGCTGGATGGTATCGTCGATGATCTGTTTGGCATTGTAGATACTCTGGAGCTGGGTCTGTTTATCCAGGTTTACGAAATTCTCGTTGAGATAGAGCCGGGCCGTGGCCAGAAGGGGGCCGGCATCATCGTGCAGGTCGGCCGCAATACGCTGGCGTTCTTCTTCCTGCAGGCGGATGGAGGCGTTTAATAATGTTTTTTGCTGGTCCTGCTCCATGCGCTGGAGCTGTTGTTGATAGCGGATAACTTTCCGCTGGTGAAAGCTGATAAATACGATCAGACCGATCGTCAGTGCCAACATGCCAATGGTACCAAAAAAAAGTACCGTTGAAATATTATTATCAGAGCTTAAGGCTTGCAGTAGTACCATTTAAGGGTCAGGGTTTTGATGATGATTACTTACCGGTCGTTCGGGCTGGTAAAATCAACAGTTCGGCTTTCAGGGGGTGGTTTTTTATTCTGGAAATGATATAATAGGAAGGCGGTTGAATATAACAAATTAGTTAAAATATTACTGTATAAAGTTATGCCCCAATATTGATTCATTTCTTTTTCAGACAGTTGGTTTGCCATTATGAATAAAAACAAAGTTGATGCTACATATAAAAGGAGTGCTATTACTATGAGAAATAATGGATTAAGGATATTAAGTGATTCCGTCGATTGATTCATGGCAGAGAAAATATAAATCAAGCAGAGGGCGAGTATAATAACTTGGCTTATAAAGGTTAAAACAGAATTAAATTGACTACTATTATTCTTGTATAAAAGAAAAAAAACAATGAAATAAATGATTGAGACGAAAACTATCAATGTTTTAATAGAACGCAAACTTATAATCAGGTAGAAGAAATAGGATAAAAATGAATACTCAATTAGAGTATAAATATTCCATATCAGAAATTTATTATTAGGTCCCCAAGTCGAATTTAATAAGCTATCGGAAGCTAAAGAAGTAATACAATAAAAAAAAATTACCCATAGCCCTTTTATTCTTGTTCTTGTGCAAAACAATATAAAAAAAACTATGGGTAGTAAAGAAGATACTAAACTAATAATTGGAGCCACCACAAATTTGGATATTACTCAAATATAGAGAGTTACAACCAAATTTACTAGTGTTCTATCCAATTCAATAAAGCTATAAATTAGACCAGCTTACAGGTTGTACTCTATCACCAGTCATTCCTTCAGTCACAGCTAGTTTTCCATGTTCATTGACCGTAGTGTACTCGAGAATACTTTTTCCCTTTTCATCAACACCTACATAAACCAAGGTTTTATTCCCTGATTCATTAATTGCATCACGAAAAGTTATTGCAACACAACCTGGTTGTGCCAATATCGCTTCAATGATGTTTTTTCCTATGGTGTAAGAGTGGGACTCTTCATAGGAATACTTATCGTGATGGTCTTTTATCATTTTTGCAGCTAGTTCATGAGAAATTTCCTCACCTGCTGCCTGAAAATCGATCCGTGCCTTAACGAGTGATTCTTTGTTCATAATCAGAGTTTTGAAGTTTTCTAGCTTTAAAAGACAACGTAATTAAACCAGAAAAAAAAGATTCAACAACGCTTAGAACCTTGTTAAAAAACCCTTAAATTGCTTGAAATTCAGTACAGTACAGTCTTTTAGTAAAAATACGAAGAAAATATTCGTATAGAAGTAGAGTAAAGTTCCGGTAACCGCATCGTATTTTTACGGTCGGTTTTTTAGATTCTTAGAGAAATAAAGGCAGGAATTATAAAATTATCCCCATTTTCAGGAGGGTTGTGGATAAATAGAAACCCTTAGACAGGAGAAGCGGATTTTAAAAACGGGGAGTTTTGTATTAATACGGAGTCACAGGATTGCGGAAATTGCAATTAATCAAGGGTTTCCGCGTTTATTTGGATATTAAAAGAAAAGAAGTTGACTGATACCGGACTTTTTGGATTTTCAAGGATTTGGAAGATCTTACTGGACGGTAAGTTTGGACATTGGATGGTTTTGGAAAGAAACGTTACCAATCAACTTTCTAAATCAAATGTACATTTAACAAAATCCTTAGACCAGAGCAGTATTGCTCATTTTTAATTATTCGGTAATTACCTTATCCATCGTAAAATTGCTATTACTCAGTTGTGAATTTTATACATTACAATAAATCATAATAATCTGAACACATCGAAACAATTTTACAACCAATCCCTTATGAGCGTGGAATTAGTAATTAAAGTGGCCATAGCAGATGATCACAAGATTTTTCGGGACGGAATCAAAATGGCACTTAAGGATAAGGACTACTTAAAAATTATATGGGAAGCGGAAGATGGGCGGGACCTTGTCCATAAGATGCTGCTGAAAAAACCGGATGTTTTACTCATGGATATCCGGATGCCTGAAGTGGATGGCATAAATGCAATTGGAATTTTAAGAAAAGAATATGAAGAGGTTAAGATCATCGTCCTGACTATGTATGATGATCAGGAAATGATTTCCAAGATGATGGAAATGGGAGCCAACGCCTATCTTACCAAAACTACAGATCCTGAAGAAATATACCAGGCCATTCTTGCCTGCATGAATGATGATTTTTATTTTAACGACCTGGTAAATAAGGCTGTATTATCGAAATTACAAACCAAGCGCCAGGTTCGCCAGTTTTACCCCGATCCCATTAAATTTTCTGAAAAGGAAGTAAAAATACTCAGGCTACTGGCGCAGGATAAAACCACGGAAGAAATCTCAAAGGAAGTTTTCCTGAGTCCGCGTACGATTGAAACTATCCGCCAGAATATGAAAACCAAAGTGGGCGCGAAAACAATTGCCGGCCTGATCATGTATGGAATGCGGAATAAACTGATTGACTGAGGATTAATAATTGATCGTCACAATGCCGCTTTTTACAGCATACATGGCTAAACCAACACGGCTTTTCACACTTAACTTCAAAAACAAGGCATCCCGGTAATTATCTATTGTTCTTGGGCTTATTTGCATTTTTTGAGCAATCTCCTTATAAGTCAGTTCCGTAGCTACAAATTTTAGAAATGATATTTCATTTTCGTTTAGAATCACAGTTCCCCAGGCAGAGTTCTTAGAACACTGGTTCTTCATTAAATTAAAAAGTCTGCCTGTAATCGTATGTGAGCAATAAG
>JGI24806J26614_1000628_pt1 | contig 11421 bp, 10 predicted proteins | sample Kansoi200umMDA_FD_26614 | JGI IMG/M metagenome (IMG submission 26614)
TTCCAAGAAGAATTCCGTAAGAGTTTGTATCGCTGCGATCGCTCGCCGCTTTAACGGAGCGCCATAGGAAGATCCAAAATGCAATCATCAGCCATAACCACCGGCTCCAACACTTCGGCGGCGTCGTCCGCTGTACCTCGAACGATGTGCGTCTCGAGCATTCCACGCAGAGCGTCGCGATGGTCGGGGATCAATCGAAGTGCTTTCGTGTAAGCGTCGAGCGCCCTGTCGTGGGCTCCTGTCTGTTGCAGTCGACTTGCTGCCTGAACAAAAGCGCCAGCAGCTTCGTGACGCATGTTTTCTTTCACGTAACCGTCTGCGAGTTTCAGCCGAACTTCGGTATTGTTTGGATCGAGGTCAGCGATCTTGTGCAGAATGTCGAGTGCCTTTTTATTGTCGCCGAATCGGTTGTAAGCGTCGGCAACGATTAGATACTGAGCTCGAGCATCAACAACCAAACCCTGGCTCGCATAAAGTTCAGCCAGTTTGTGAGCGATGACTGGGTCGCGGGGTTTGAGGCGCTCGATCTTCTTGTACATCGCAATCGCTTTGAGGTTGAACTCCTGCGTACTGTAGTGCTCAGCGATACGTTCAAAACAAGCGACTGCGTCTTCTTTTTTGCCCGCGCGAGCGTAAAGATCGCCCAACATGTTCAAAGTCGTCAGATCATCGGCGTCGTTGTCGACGATCTGGCGATACTCTTTGATTGCTGCGTTGATCTTTCCCTGTGACAGGAATTTCTCGGCGGCTTTTAAAACCTTAGCTTTTTCGAAAGCCATCAGGGATATTATGTATCAGTACAAGGTTGGCGGCGTTTTAACGTAGCGGCGTGAAGCGGGACAAAGCCTATCAATACGTGCTTGTCAAAATTCCACTCTCCCACACTCCATGACACGGCCACGAGATACGCTAACATGCGTAAATAAAGGTGTCAACGAACGTATTTTTAACGTACCGTGTCGATTTTTGCAGCTTTATGACTCATGTTTTTGAACTCATGAGCAGCGTCTGGAACTGAGTTCAGACAGCCCTGCTCAAAACACTAAGGACACCCAAGTGGTTGACGTCGAACTGAGTCATTCTCCTTTGGCGAGACTAAGTCAGAAAGTCGCATTGCTCGGACTTCTGCTCTACGTTGTCTTTGCTCCTCATTCCGTAGCCGCAAGCACGATCGGCGTGGCCATTGCTGTCGCCGGTTGGCTGATTCGAGTCCTCACGACATGGTCGTTGGGCCTTCGAAGATCCAAGTTTGACCTCATCATTATTCTGAACCTGCTTTGGACTGCACTCTCTGCATTCCTTTCAACAGAGCCAGCTGTCAGCATCGCCAAACTTCAAGCGTCGTGGTGTGTTCTGTTGTTATACCTGGCCCGAGCGATAGTCACGACGCGAACTGCTCTCTTACTTGTCGCCATACTGATTGCTTCCGGAGCAGCGGGCGTTGTCTACAGCGCATATGATCTCGTACGTGGACGTGGTGTTGTAGTCGAGTCAATTGAGCCCTCAAGTCCGCTAAGACAAGTCGAGGTGAGTCCAGGCGACACGATATGGCGCGTCGCGGGCGAACGGATCTATTCCCTGCCCGATCTTGATGCCGCGTTACGATCTGCTCCGATCTACAAATCCTTGACTGTAAGTCTCATCTCCCGCGGTGAACATGTCGAACGACCGGGTATGGTACTAACTCCCGAACTCCTTTACCGGACCTCCCCTTCTGGTGTCACCGGCTCCTCCCGTAGCCATCGGTTCCGCGCATCAGGGTGGACCAGGCATTATGAAACATTTTCAGAACTACTTCAGATGATCGCTCAGTTGGCCTTAGGAATTGCACTGGCGAATCTGAGAAACCACGGTGCCAACAAGTATTTCAAACTCTGTCTGATAGCTGCAGCAATTCTCGGTGTTGGAATTGCACTGACGGCAATGCGAACGGTGTTAGTAGCATTTGTAATTGGTGCGAGTGTAATTGCCTGGCGGTCTCTTCGTGGAAGTCCAAAACTTGTCTTCACGGCCGCATTGTTTCTTGTTATTGGATTCGGTGCTGTCGTCGTTTGGCAAACACGCGCCACAAACGCATTGTCACTTCGCGATCCTAGTTCTTCGTTACGCGTCCAGGTTGCGCGCATTGGACTATCGCGCATCAAGCAACATCCTGTGTTCGGCCACGGCATGGACGCTATGCATTTGCATTGGAGTGAGTGGGGCTTTCCGGGCACAGATATGCTTCATATGCATTCAACTCCCTTGCAAATCGCATTTGATCGCGGACTACCGATGCTGGTGCTGTGGTTATGGCTGATGATTGCATTTTGGATCTTCCTATGGCGCTCCGTTAAAGCGGCGAGCGATCGCAGCGATACAAACTCTTACGGAATTCTTCTTGGAATACTCGGAGCGCTGACGGGCTTCTTAGCCAGTTCACTAGTCAACTACAACTACGGCGACAGTGAAGTAGCCATGATGTTCTGGTGGTTGATGGGAATTTCGATGGTGCTACAAAGAGATCTGGCGAGTGACGCGTAGAAGTCGTCGTGCTGAGTTGAAACTTGAGACCAACTAAACGACGAAGGCGCAAAGACGTTATGTATCTTTGCGCCTTCGCGTCTTCGTGGGTAAGTATTGGCTCTTGTCTTATCCGATCGTTTCGCCTTCCACCCGCAGGTTATTGGTCACTGAGAACGCACCCGGCACACTGCGTGCTGCTATGTTTGCCAGATTCCGGTCACCACTGTTTGCGACAACACCTTCCAAAGTTACGTGGCCGTTGTCTACCACAATATGCAGAGACGGATTGGCTCCCTGCAAATACCTGAAAAGCCCTCCAGTTCGAGCGATCGATCTGTAGGTTGCAGATCGGATGTTGTCATCAAATCTCGAGAGCGGCAGCACCTTGATGTTGTTGACGACACGCGAAACTCCCGCCAGTCGTTTTACTCTTCCTTCCGCATCAGACTTCGTGGTCGGTCGGACCACCTGGCCGTAAAGAGTCACAGTGTTTCCATTGATGTTGTATGCGAGGTTATCGAATACACCGTAATAGGGAAGCGTCACTAACTCATGCCTTACCCGTTTAGCTAATTGCGGATTCGAAACAACAACGCTTCGCCTTGTTTGCCCGAACACGGGCACTGCCGTTAGCAGTGTCGCAATACTAAACGCCACAAAAATCGACTTAATTGACTTCATATTTCCTCCTCGTCCAACGAGCAACCGTGGTTAGTCAAAACTTACGGATCGCTTGCCGAACTACCTCATTAGAATAGACACCTCAAGACGCAAACTGGTTACGGGAATGTGGGGGATTTCATGTCGCTTTCCTGCGGTTTTATTGGTGCGCCAACCGGCTTTTAATGAGGTTCGGCAAGCTCGCTTTGTCTTTTCTTCGGCGACAAATTAGGATTCGCCAATGACCCGTCCACAACCAAATGAATTCGCGACCTACTACTCGCGCTACATCGATCTGATAAATGGCGACGAGATAGTCTCCATTCTTAAGTCCCAACTTGAGGAAACAAACAAGTTCCTTGCGACAATCTCAGAGGACCGATCGCTGAAGAGCTATGCGCCGGACAAGTGGACAATTCGACAGGTCCAAAGCCACGTAAACGACGGTGAGCGGGTGTTTCTCAGCCGTGCATTCTGGTTTGCTAGAGGTTTTCCGGAAGCGCTCCCAGGCTTTGATCAGGACGTCTCCGTACAGGCTGCAGGCGCTAATGACGTGCCTTGGGAGAACCTGAGAAACGAGTTTTGCGATATACGGCGATCAACGATTTCGTTTTTCGAGAACCTGCCGAAAGACGCATGGATGCGCATTGGAGTCGCCAGTGGCTATCCGTTCACGGTTAATGCCCTGGCTTACATCATTGCCGGGCATGTAACCCATCATCGGAATGTGCTGAGGGAGAGGTATCTGTAGGGGCTTGGGTTTACGCGTCCTGGGAGCGCAGGCGTCCTCGCCTGCTAGTTACGATTCACCGGTTTTCAAGTTGACTGAGTAGCAGGCGAGGACACGTGCGCTCCCAAGACCATTTGCGCTTAGCTAAGGCCAAAGACCGAAGTCCAAAGGCCTTTCCTCCTAAAATACACAAACTATTCACCTGAAACGTGGTTCCGTGCTAATCTGGGGACCTGCGGGAAATCTCACTCTTGCTTCAATCCGCAGGCCCCGGTAATAAAATCCCGACTTCCAGGAGGGTCGTGATGAAACGATGCCCGCAGTGTGAGTTCATCTATGAAGACGACCAAAGTCTGTGTGATATGGACGGAATACTGCTCGTTTTTGACTCTCTCAACCTTCCGAAGCCGACGACACCCTCAAGACTAAAATGGCGCGGCAGGGTAGTCCCAGCGGTCGCAGCCCTGGTGCTCGCAACCGTGTTCTTTCTGGTGTATTACGTTGCGACTCGTCAGCCCAAGCCCGACCCTACTTACAGTCCCGCTTCGGTCACTATTCCCTCACCCAGCCCCGCAGAATCCACAGGTGGTCCAAAAATCAGCGAGGTTCCTGGGTCAGAGAAAATCGAAACGAAACCTGTGGAAGTTCAACCAGCAACAAATAAGGAGGTAGGCGAGAGTAAGAGCAAACCCGACACACCGTCACTACCAAAGGATTCAAAACCGAAACCAAACGCCAAGTCAGCTCCTAGATCGCAAAGCTCGGCAAATGCTCAGGAGGATGACTCGAAAGTTGGTTCCATACTGAAAAAGACTGGCAAGTTGTTGAAGAAGCCATTCAAATTCTGATCTTAACGATCACTTCACCACTGCCGCTGCGAACTTCACTGAGCGTGCATATCTCCCATCGGACAGGCTTCCGTCGTTCTCATCGATACCGCGTACGACATCGCCGTCCACTGAGTACTCCTTGAGTTTGTTGCCCGAGCTTTCCTGATATTGACCTGGATGGAATCGAACCCACATGCCGTTTTTGTCAATGACATATTCCAAGCCCCGGATCGATTCCGCGAGCAGCAGCTTCTGAGATTTGATTTCTTCCGCTACCGCATCAGGTGGAATTGGTTTGTCAGTCAGTAGGATGACCATCGACTCTTCTCCAAATCGTTGAGCTTTACCAGCGTATGCATATTTCAATTCCACAACTTGACCTTTTGCAGTGTAGGTACCATTTGCCTGTCCTACCGGCAACTCGCCCGGCCTTTCGACAGGGATCACAGCCTGACGTGTCGCGACAGGCTTCGGCTCAGGCGGCGCAGCTGGCTTCATGTGAGCGCAGGCCGGAACCATAACCACTGATAAAAGACAGACTGATGTTCCAATCAATCGATTCATTTGCTCAACCTCCAGGGATTCAAATCAGATAACAAAGCTCAGTCTAAGCGTTGACCGTTAAATACCCCCATGAAACGTTGTCCCCACTGCCTCTTTATATATCCAGACACTGATAGCGTCTGCGATTTCGATCAGACCACGTTGGTCGCGGTGACGGAGGCGGAACTCGCCGACGCTACGAATGCCGCGGAAGGTTCTAAGACTGCAGAGACTCAAGTCGCAAACATTAACCAAACCAGAAAGAACTGGCGAGCAATCTTATTAGCTGGAGCCTTCGGAATGATACTCGGCATCGTCATCGTTGGTCTTTCCGCTGCGATCCATCGACGGATTGATGCGGCTGCGGCTGCGAAGCAAACTGATGCCTTACCGTTTATTCCGGCAACTACAGCGACACCTTTATCTGTAGCGTCGCCGTCAGCTCAGACAGAAGCATCTCCAGAACCCACGGTCGAGGCCACGAAATCAAGTCCAGCAAAGACAGTAACTGCACACTCTTCAACGAGTACCGGCCCTGTATCTACGAGTGCCCGAACAAGAGTGCAAAACGGCAAGGCGATGATTCTGTTGACGACTGGCGGCAAGATCGATGCAGATGAAGTTTGGCAAACGAAAGACGGCGTTTGGTATCGTCGTGCGGGAATCGTCACTCTCCTAACGAGGAATCGCGTGAAAGCAGTTGTTCGACCGTGAAATCAGAAATCAGGAGCAGGAGGCAGGCGGCAGGGGCACGTGGCAGGTGAAGGAGCAGAAATCACCCTGCTCCTGATTCGGCCCTGTTTTTCGCTTGGCAATTAAGCCTCTCTGCACGACAATACGCGACGTAGTAACTCACAAACCTCATGAAAGGAACCTCACAATGTCTGAAATCAAACTCAATCTTGTCGACTCTCACACAATCCTTGTTGGCACAATTCACGGTTCAACTGCGGATAGATGCGTAGCAGCTTTGTCTGCTGAACCAGAGACCATTGGTGAACTTGAAGCGGCACTGGAACGATTTGAGAAAGATCCTCCTCGCTTTCGGAGCTGGTTCCACAGCACGTCTGAAATAGACGAGGACCCTTACGATGCTGGAATTCTCGTAATCGATCTCGCCGCAAGAGTTGTTGCGTGTGAATCGACTTACTCGCTGCCTGGTCCAACGGGATATGTGCGATATCACGATGGTAAATGCGCTACAGATGTTTCAGTCAGTTACCGTGTTCCCGATGATTGGGTATTTCTCAGATCGATCGAGAAATACTCATGTACTCGAAAGCAACAATTAGCCAAACGATTGGGAAGTCCGGCGATCGACACACGAACCATTCTTTACGGACGCCCGATGCTTGAATTCTTAGCAATGAATGTTCGGTATGCTTCGGTTTGCCGAGGAGTCGAGGTCGAGGAGTCAAAGCCAGGAGCGGATGCACCGGGTCTAAGTGCAGTTAGCGCTGTTCATGCTCAGTGGTTGTCGACACCGCGGGAAGATCTTGGTGGCATGTCTCCACGTGAAGTCATGTTGACTAAGCGCGAATTCATCGATTGCGATCTCGACTCAAGAGAGACTCAATGGAGTTTTCAACTTGAAGGTCCACCCGGTCTTACTCGAGAGTCTTTCGCTTATCGCCTTGCAGGATTCGGTACTAACGAATGGGTGATCTATTACTACCTCATTCGATTTTTGCTCGAAAGCGCAAGTACTTTTGCCGATGAAGACTTTTCCGACTTTGAAGAACTAGTAACTCAACTCGAGACGCTTAAAAACAAATGGTTGAATGAACCAAATCCCGAACTTGGCGGTCACACCCCTGCAATCGCGATCGACAATGAACGCCGGCGATTACCAGAGGCCATGGGAGGAAGAAGCATGGTAATCGATGAAGACTGTCCGTTATGCAAAATGATGGGCGACGAAGCTGAAGCGGGACTTGGAGTCTGGTTCTGGCATCTCGATGGCTGCAACATGGACGACCATTTTGCGTTCTCTACATTCTTGACTGAGAAGGAGTATTTGGAGGACCGGTTGGAAATGGAACTTCGACATCAGGAGTTTGATCGCCGTTGGAAAGAACGCGAGGAACGCATCGCCAGAGGTGAACCAGTCGAACCTGATCCGTTTTTCGATCCGCCGGTCTTAGAAGATTTTGCTCCGTTTGCACTCAGCGAAGCTGAACCACCTGAGGCGTAAACACCAGGAGCAGGTGGCAGGGGCAAGCAGGGGCGGGAAGCAGGAGCAGGTGGTAGGAAGCCGCCTGCTCCTGCTTCATGCGTCCTGCTTCTGCTCGCTTGCTAGACCGTATAGAATAGCCGTGCTCGCATAGCACACCCGCATTCCATCAAAAATGGCTCTCTCTTCCGGCACTAAACTGGGGCGGTACGAAATTCGTTCCAAACTTGGCGAGGGTGGTATGGGCGAGGTCTACCGCGCCACCGATGAAAAACTCCATCGCGATGTTGCAATTAAAGTATTGCCGGCATCGCTCACAGATAACACTGATCGACTACACCGCTTTGAGCAGGAAGCACAGGCAGCAGGGACGCTAAATCATCCAAACATCCTCGCAGTTTACGACCTTGGAATGCATGAAAACTCCCCTTATGTAGTCTCCGAGTTACTTGAGGGTGAGAGCTTCCGTGAGCTGCTTGCCGCTGGACCAATCTCCTCCCGTAAGGCAATCGACTATGCAACGCAGATCGCGCGTGGCCTCGCAGCCGCGCATGAAAAGAACATCATTCATCGCGACCTCAAGCCAGACAATCTCTTTCTCACACGAGACGAGCGAGTCAAGATTCTCGACTTCGGACTGGCGAAACTAAGCCAACCCACAACCGATGAGTTCGGACAAACCGATATTGCTACACGCAAAGTTCACACTGATCCCGGCACGGTGATGGGAACAGTGGGATACATGTCACCGGAGCAAGTGCGCGCCGTCCCAGTTGATCGTCGCTCCGACATCTTTTCTTTTGGTGCTGTGCTTTACGAAATGATTTCGGGACGGCGAGCCTTTCAACGTGATTCTTCGATAGAGACTCTCAACGCAATCTTGAAAGAAGAACCGCCGGAGATTGGTGATGACAGCTCCAATATCCCTCCGGCACTTGAGCGAGTAGTGCTTCACTGTTTGGAAAAAAATCCCGATCGTCGTTTTCAATCAGCAACTGATGTTGTCTTCGCGTTAGAGTCACTTTCGGGCGTAAGCAGCCATCGCACTCAGCGGACAATGCTTGGAAGCTCGGCGGTGCCCATCGCGCGAAGATGGAATCGGGAGCGCTTACTGTGGGCCACTGCCTGTGCAGTGCTGTTTGTTTTGGGGTCAGTGCTTGCTCTCAACTATTTCTTCTCAGCAAGAAATAATAATCATTTAGCTCGGCTAGCACTTGCGACTCCCGACAACATCAGATATCCATCGAACGTCACAGTCTCGCCCAACGGCTCACTCATAACATTTGCAGCTACGGACGCTGACGGTAAGAGATACCTATGGCTACGACCGATAGACTCACTAAAAGCTGAACCACTGCCCGCAACGGAAGGCGCAGCTTCTCCGTTTTGGTCGCCCGATAGTCATTTCATCGGCTACTTCGCAAATCAAAAGTTATTCAAAATTGAAATCCCTAGCGGGCGCCCACAAGTATTGTGCGACGTTGAGGAGCGCTCAGGCGCAACATGGAATCGTGACGACGTCATACTCTTTGGCGGTCCCAAGGGACTGTCCAAAGTATCGGCCCGCGGTGGAAATCCAGTGCTGGCGACTAAGATATCTGAAAAAGAGGAAGCGCATAGATGGCCCTGGTTTCTTCCGGATGGCAAGCACTTCGTGTTTTTGGGTGATGCCAACACAACTGAGGATCACCATGTCCGAATTGGTTCACTTGACTCACAAGAAACCCAAATATTATTCGGTGCCATTTCCCGAATCGTCTACGCGCCTCCAGGAAATCTGTTATACGTCAACCAAGGCTCACTCGTAACAGTCCCCTTCAATGCAAAATCTCTTAAGGTAACTGGAGACGTGGAAACAGTGGCAGACCGGATTGCTCAGGTTGGCGAGAATCATGATTTTGACTTCTCAGTATCAGAGACCGGAACACTGAGTTATCAGATCGGCAGTTACAACTCCCAATTAACCTGGTTCGATCGAACAGGTAAGAAACTGGGAACAGCAGGAAACGCGACCAGTTTCTCACACATGGCACTTTCGCCAGACGCGAACAGCGCGGCACTTGGTCTGGTCGATGCTGATGGCCGTGACAGTGACGTTTGGATTTATGACTTCAAACGTGGGACATCGATCAGGTTGACAGTTGATCCAGCCGGTGATGGGACGCCCGTATGGTCCCCCGATGGAACTAAGGTTGTGTTTGGCTCCAGTCGAAACACCGTAGGTTATGTGAATCTTTATGTGAAAGCCGCAAACGGTACGGGTGAAGAACAACTCCTGCTGCAGTCATCTTCTTCACAATTCGCCACCAGTTGGTCCAAAGATGGCCACTTTCTTCTCTTCGAAAATTGGATAGGCAAGGCTGAGATCTGGATGCTAAGCATGGTTGGAGATCCTGGACCTAAGCCGCTGCTGAAATCCTCACTCTTCAATCAGACGCAGGCCGTTTTTTCACCTGATGGCAAATTCATCTCTTATACGTCTGATGAATCAGGCCACCCTGAAGTCTATGTCCAACGATTTCCGATCACGAGTGACAAATGGCCGATTTCATCGGGTGGCGGTTTCCAACCGAAGTGGCGGGCAGACGGCAAGGAGCTCTTTTACTTGGATGAAGAAAACAGAATGATGGCGGTGGATATCAAGGCGGGCAGCACGTTCGAGAGTGGCATTCCGCACTTACTCTTCGACGCCAGCGCTCTCAAATATCTGGGAGGTAATAACTTCGCAGTCACACCTGACGGACAACGATTTCTTCTTGGCTTGTCAGTTGAGGCGGAACAATCAGCGCCCATGACCGTCGTTTTGAATTGGACTGAGGGATTGAAGAAGAAGTGAACTTGCTGTATTTCGGATTGTAGATTTCAACTCGGAAGAGGCGGGGCTTGGGGATCCAAATCGCCATCGCTTTCATCATTCGATTGTGGGAATAAGTCTCGAATTACCGCACGCATCTTCACGTGTCCGTAGAGCACTTCCAGGTAACAAGCAAACTGATGAAGCAGATTCTTTGAGTCCAGGTTACTCTGGATCGAAGTTATCAATGCCAGAGAGTGATGTTCGTATCCTCTCCAGTCGCGGTACATCAGATACTGCATGCTGCCATCACGAAACTCCAAAGACTTGTCAACCACCTCCTGCAGCACTTCGGGAGTCGGTTGCGATTCTGCTTGTTTCACGACTCGCATTAAGGCCGACAACTCGTTGCAGAGAAGAAGCGACTGCCTGAGACGCTCCTCAAAGTCATCAAAAAGGTCTAAAGGATCCAGCTTCGGATTTAATACCTGAAGCAACGTAATGAACGTTTGCTGGAAACAATTGCTCAGCAGTCCATGTGCGTGAAGAATCTTGCCATAGACCACAGGAATCGACTTGTTTCTGATATCACTCGTTAGTTCCCGCTCAAAAACTCTCTTCACATCGTGCGACATTCCGTAACTGATACCGTCGAACGTCTCAAGCAAACGTTGGTCGACACCTGGCGTGTACATTGCTCGAGCTTCTATAAACTCGATCAGATATCTAATTTCGAACTGCAGCAATTCAAGGATCGACAGATTCTCCTGGAGCGTGTCTAACTCATTCAACTTCTGTTGAATCAGCGAAAGCCTGTTGAAGATTCGGATGACCTCACTAAAGATGTTTTGTACAAGCTCCCGCACAACTGGATCTGCAATAGACTCGAGTCCGATTTTTATCTCGTGCTGCAGCCGCGCCTTCAGCTCATCGCTCAATTCAGCCACAGCCGTAGCGTCATCATCCTGTTTCAACAGGTGATGGAGTTGGATGTCGTCTGTCGCGGGCGCAAGCTGTGTGGACATGGGAGGCTGCAGGAGCAGGTTAACTGGGTTCATGGTGCCGAAGCTCGATTAAAAAGGGACGGATTGTCAGTGCGGAAATCTTGTCTCGAGGCGTTCGACGAAGCGTTTGGCCAAGCGGTCAGTCCAGGTCAGAGGACGATCGTTGAGACAGGCGCCGTGCG
>JGI24806J26614_1000629_pt1 | contig 11406 bp, 8 predicted proteins | sample Kansoi200umMDA_FD_26614 | JGI IMG/M metagenome (IMG submission 26614)
TGCAGGTAAATCTCAAAAAAAATGAGTTTGTTGCCAATCGCATGATAGAAGCTTATGTTTTTGGCGAGCAGCATCCGTACGGAAAATACAGTAAGATCGAGGATTATGATGTGTTGAACAGGCAGGAGCTGGTAGACTACTTCAATAAATATTATATCAACGGCCGATGCATCATTATTGCTGCGGGAGTTTTGCCTTCAGATATTGCACAGCAATTAGACAATGCTTTTGGGGCGCTTCCTTTGAACAGGCAATCACTGCCGGCAATTGAGCATCCGATTGAATCGGTCAATGAGAAAAAATTCAGGCTCAGCAATGATCCTTCGGGTGTGCAGAGCAGTGTGAGGATGGCAAGGCTGTTTCCTAACCGCCATCATCCTGATTTTCCAAAAATGCAGGTGTTGAATAATATTCTGGGTGGATTTTTTGGATCGAGGCTGATGGATAATATTCGTGAGGATAAAGGATATACGTACGGCATTCACAGTTACCTGATGAATCATATTCAAAGTAGTGGTTTTGTTATCAGTACCGAGGCAGGCCGCGAAGTGTTTGAAGCCGCCATCGCTGAAATTTATAAGGAGATGGAATTACTGCGGACTGAATTGGTTTCTGATGATGAATTGCAGCTCACTCGCAATTATCTTGTGGGATCGGTGCTTTCTGAATTGGATGGTCCTTTCCAGGTGGCATCGCGATGGAAGAATTATATTTTGCAGGGATTGGGCGCCGATCATTTTTACAGGAACATTGAAGTGATCAGGACCATTACGCCGGAGCAATTGCGTGAAGTGGCGCAGAAGTACCTGGATCCTGCATCGTTTCATGAGCTGGCAGTTTCATAGTGAGAAGTGAATGGTGAGTGGGCCTTTGATCTTTCATAAAACCTGAGCCGACATGAAATTCATCATCAGTATTTTGTTCACCGCGTCAATTGTGATGGTGCTGGGCCATGTGTTGCCTGGTATTCACGTTACTAATTTCTGGACGGCGGTGGTAGTTGCGCTGGTGCTTGCTTTGCTCAATGCCATTCTTAAGCCGATATTGGTTGTGCTTACATTTCCCCTTACGGTGATCACGTTTGGCTTGTTTCTTTTTATCATCAATGTTTTTCTCATTTATATCTGCGACAAGTTTATTGGAGGTTTTGACGTAGAAAATTTCTGGTGGGCTTTGCTCTTCAGTATACTGGTTTCTGTGGCAACATCGTGGTTTCAGAAAGAAGTGCTGCACATTAAAGAGAAAGAGAAATAAATTTGCCTCATGCAATTTGACAGAAAAGAACTTTCCGACGAAGAGCTCATTGCTATTTATCGCAAATTATTATTACCAAGGCTGATTGAAGAAAAGATGCTCGTGCTGCTGAGGCAGGGCCGCATCAGTAAGTGGTTCAGCGGTATTGGCCAGGAGGCCATTGCTGTTGGATGCACACTTGCTTTGCAGAACGATGAATGGATAATGCCTTTGCACAGGAACTTAGGGGTTTTTACTACGCGCAGCATGCCTTTGAGCAAGCTGTTCATGCAATGGCAGGGAAGCGATGAAGGTTACAGCAAGGGACGTGAAAGAAGTTTTCATTTTGGAACGAGGGAGCATCACATTTGCGGAATGATCTCGCATCTTGGTCCGCAGCTGGCTATTGCGGATGGTGTGGCGCTTGCGCATAAACTGCGGCAGGAAGATAAAGTGTCGTTGGCGTTTACGGGTGATGGTGGTACCAGCGAAGGTGATTTTCATGAAGCGCTGAATGTTGCAGCTGTGTGGGATCTGCCGGTGATCTTTGTTATTGAGAATAACGGGTATGGATTGAGTACGCCTGTGAATGAGCAATACCGTTGTGCAAGTTTGGTGGAGAAGGCGCGTGGATATGGAATGGAGGGTGTGCAGATTGATGGAAATAATATTTTAACCGTATTGGATACCATAAAAGGAGTGCGGGAATATTGTATTCGTGAGCAGAAGCCTTATTTGATTGAGTGCATGACGTTCAGGATGCGCGGGCATGAGGAGGCGAGTGGAACAAAATATGTTCCCAGGGAATTGTTTGATGAGTGGGGTGCTAAGGACCCGGTGTTGAATTTTGAAATGTACCTGTTGCAGCAGAAGGTGCTGACCAGCGATAGTGTGAATGAGATAAGGGAGGAGATCAAAAAATATATTGAGCAGGAATTGAAAACGGGTTTTGAGGCGAAGCCGATTGTGCCTGATACTGATACGGAGCTGAATGATGTGTACGAAAAGAAGCCATTAGCCATTAGCCATGAGCTGCAAGCAGAGGAGCTAAAGGCTAAAGGCTCAGGGCTAATAGCTCCTGAAAAAAGATTGATCGATGCCATCAAGGAAGGCCTGTATCAAAGCATGCAGAAACATGAAAATTTAATTTTGATGGGCCAGGACATTGCGGAGTATGGCGGGGCTTTTAAAATTACTGAGGGCTTTGTTCAGGAGTTTGGCAAGAGCAGGGTGCGAAATACTCCTTTGTGTGAGAGTGCTATTGTGGGAACGGCGCTTGGGTTGAGTTTGGAGGGTTTCAAGAGTATGATGGAGATGCAGTTTGCCGATTTTGTAACTGTGGGTTTTAATCAGATCGTAAATAACCTGGCCAAGATATATTACAGGTGGGGGCAGAATGCTGATGTGGTTATCAGGATGCCGGCGGGTGGTGGAGTTGGTGCGGGGCCTTTTCATTCGCAGAGTAATGAAGCGTGGTTTGTGCATACGCCTGGATTGAAGGTGGTTTATCCGGCTACGCCGGAAGATGCGAAGGGTTTGTTGATTGCGGCTATCAATGATCCTAACCCGGTTATGTATTTTGAGCATAAGGCTTTGTACAGGAGTATCAGTGGTGCGGTGCCGGAGCATTACTATGAAACGGAGATCGGTAAGGCGCGTCATGTGCAGAATGGCGATGATATCAGCATAATTACTTATGGCAGTGGTGTGCATTGGGCTTTGGATTATGCGTCGGAGCATTTGGATATATCGATCGATATAACGGACCTGCGTACTTTATTGCCTTTGGATTATGATGCCATTCGTGCGGCGGTGGGCCGTACCGGAAAGGTGTTGGTGTTGCATGAGGATACGTTGATTGGTGGTGTTGGTGGTGAGGTGGCGGCATGGATAAGTGAGCATTGTTTTGAAATGCTGGATGCACCAGTAATGCGTTGCGCTTCTCTTGATACGCCTGTGCCCTTTAATATTGAGCTGGAAAATAATTTTCTGGCCAGGGCGCGTCTTGATGAATATGTACAACGGTTGATGGGATATTAATTAATGCCTAATCTCTATATCATAGCGGGACCTAATGNTGCGGGTAAGACTACGGCTGCTAATACAATATTGCCGGAGGTGCTGGATGTGCTTGAATTTGTAAATGCTGATGAGATTGCAAAAGGCATTTCTCCCTTTAATCCTGAAGGTGTAGCTTTTGAGGCAGGGCGGATTATGTTGAGAAGAATAGAGCAATTGATAAATGCGCAGGTGAATTTTGCTTTTGAAACTACACTATCAACTTTAAGCTACTTAAAGCTGATAAATGAAGTGCAGCAAAAGGATTATAGTGTCACCTTAATTTTTCTTTGGTTGAATACCGCTGAAATAGCAAAACAGCGAGTTCAAAAACGTGTAATGGCTGGCGGGCATAATATTCCGGATGAGGTCATTGAAAGGCGGTATAAAAGGGGAATTGAAAATCTTTCTAAGTTTATTGATAGTGTAGATGATTGGTATCTATACGATAATTCTGAAGGGCCTGCCACTCTGGTTGCTAAACGGATAGAAAATGACTTAAAAGTTTATAATTTTGACCTGTGGCAAAAAATAAGCACATAGAAGATATATCCGGAAAATTAGCTGAAGGCCTTTCAAAAGCCTTCAAAAAGCTTATTGAACAAGAAAAAAAGAACAACGGCTACCTCATCATCTCCGACAAAAACGGCCAAATCAAAAAAATCCCCGCCAAAGACCTGTAGACGAAGGCAGAATATTGAATACTGAATTCAGAATAATGAAGTTGTGCAGTTAGATCACTAAGTGCGCCTTTGCAATTGCCGGAAGTCAAGAACTAACTACCCTACTTCTGCATCCGATATTCTTTATTCGATATTCGATATTCATTTCCTAACTTGTTGGTCTCCCCAAAAACTTTCAGCTATGAGACCAAAACTATTCCTGCTGGCATTCCTGCTCCCAACATTCATTCAAGCCCAAACACAAACTCACTGGAGCCCCGAACAATGCCTCCAGATGAAAAACATAACCTCCGTCCGCGTATCACCCGACGGCAAAAAAGTGCTCTACGCCATCCGCGAAGCCATAATGACCGACGACCGCAGCGAATACATCAACCAAATATTCATGGCCGACATAAACGGCTCCAACATCATCCAACTAACCCGCGGCGATAAAAATAACGCCAATCCCAAATGGAGTCCCAACGGACAATGGATAGCCTACACCAGCAACCGCGACACTAAAAACAACCTCTACATCCTGCCCGTTGCCGGCGGCGAAGCCGAACGCATCACCGACGTAAAAACCGGAGTAAATAATTTTGAATGGAGCCCCGATGGCAACGCAATAGCATACACCCTCAACGACGCACCATCGGACACAGAAGAAAAAAATAAGAAAGCAAAGAACGACTGGTACTACTTCGACGAAGAATACAAACAAAGCCGCATAGCCATCACCTACATCAACGAAAAAGACTCCGCAGGCAAACGCAAAACAAAAAACCTCACCAAAGAAAACCGCAACGTCATTCAATTCAACTGGAGCCCCAACGGTAACTGGATAGTTTACAGCCACGGCAAAACACCACTGGCAAACGACGGAGTTTACAGCGATATATCGCTGGTAGAAGTTTCCAGCGGCAACGTCAAAAACCTTCTCAATACCAACGGCGCCGAAAGCAATCCCGTTTTCAGCCCCGACGGAAAATCCATTGCCTTTATTGGTTCCGAAGACCCGGTAGTGTGGGGCGGAAAAAATATTATTTGCATCATTCCAACCGAAGGTGGCGCTGTAAAAAAACTGGTCGCTACTCCCAATGAAGGCGGCGGCATTTTGGGCTGGAGCGCCGACGGACAATCACTTTACATCGGAGAAAATAATAAAACACTTTACAGCATCTACCGGTTAGGCATAAACGGAACCGAGATCACAGAATGGACCAAAGGCACCACCGACCTCATTGGACTTCCCGTACTGAACAGCACCGCAACACACTGGGCATTTATACTGCAAAGTCCAACCAAACCCGCCGAAGCATTTATTAGCAGCACCACAAACTTTTCGCCGGTAAAGATCACCAACATCAACCAGTCCATTGCCAGCAAACCGATGCCTAAAACAGAAGTGATCACCTGGAAAAGCTTCGACGGAAAAGAAATTGAAGGCATACTCACTTATCCATTGAACTACGAACCCGGTAAAAAATATCCGCTTATACTTAATATTCACGGCGGACCTGCCGGTGTATTCTCACAAAACTTCGTTGCAGCCAATCAGGGTCCTTACCCCATTGCAGCCATGGCCGAAAAAGGAATTTTTGTTCTTCGCCCTAACCCAAGAGGCTCCACCGGTTACGGCACCACCTTCAGGTTATCGAACCAGCGCGACTGGGGCGGCGGCGACTACAAAGATCTGATGGCAGGTGTTGATCATGTAGTGAAGCTTGGACTTGCAGATGCGGACAAACTGGGAGTAATGGGATGGAGCTATGGCGGATTCATGAGCAGTTGGGTTGTTGGACATACCACGCGTTTCAAAGCTGCATCCATTGGTGCGCCCGTTGTAAATCTCATTAGCCAGGATGGCACCAGCGATATTGCAGAGTTCCTGCATTCGTACAACAAAAAATATTTCTGGGAAGATTATGATACGTACACGCTGCAATCGCCTTTGCGCTACGTGAACAATGTAAAAACACCTGTAATGCTCCAGCACGGCGAAGCAGATGAACGCGTGCCTTTCAGCCAGTCCAAAGAATTTTACCTGGCATTGAAGCGTCGCAATGTTCCGGTTCGCTTATTGGTTCTGCCAAGGCAACCTCACGGTCCCACAGAACCGAAAATGAACCTGAAAGCAATGCAGACCAACATCGAATGGTTTGAAAAATATTTGCAGCCCGCAAAAGGGTTTTAAGGGTTAATGTTTCGCAGCGCTTTTCCACTCCGTACTCCGGTATGCACCGCATTATCAACCACCACCTGGCCGTTAACTACAACAAACTTAAATCCGGTGGAATACTGATGCGGTTTCTCAAACGATGAAAGATCACGAACAGACTTTTCATCAAATATCACTATGTCTGCAGCCATTCCTTCGCGGAGCAGTCCACGATCATTAAGCCTGAACTTCTGCGCAGGCAAAGAGGTCATACGCCTGATAGCCTCTTCCAGCGAAAGCACTTTAACGTCACGAACGTACCTCGAAAGAACCCTTGCATTGGTCCCATAGCCACGCGGATGCGGTACACCCTGATTAAATATCCGGATGCTTGCATCGGAAGCAAACATGTTGAACGGATATTTCATGATGTACTTCACATCATCTTCGCTCATGCCATGAAACACCATGCCCGCACCTCCATTCAGCATCATTTCAATAACAGTTTCCGCTTCATCCTTTGCCTTATGCTTGCGGCCCTTGATGCGATTGATCTCTTCAATGCTCTTGCCATTCAACGTTGAATCGAAACGATAGCTGGCCACCACCGCGTAGCTGTAATGATTCAGCTTACGCTGCTTCAATTTTTTAAGCATGTAATCGACCACATATTTTTTTACTTCCGGACGAGTCAGCCTCGCTCTTACAGAATCGCCGCCATCGGCCAAAATTTCATCAGGGATCAGCGTACTGAGCGAAGTGCTGCTGGCTGTATACGGATATTGATCGATGGTAACTTCTATACCTTCTTTTCTTGCCATTTCAATAAGCGCAACCGTTTCCTTGCTTCGACCCCAATTCTGCTGTCCGCTCACCTTGAAATGCGAGATCTCTACAGGAAGATTTGCCTGACGGCCGATATTGATCGCTTCCTGGATTGCCTGCGTAACACTATCACCTTCATTACGCATGTGCGAGGCATACAGTCCATGATATTTTGCAGCCACCTTTGCAAGACGAACGATCTCCGGCGTTTTTGAATAAGTGCCCGGAATATAAATTAGACCAGTTGAAAGTCCTACCGCTCCTGCTTTCATGGCCTGGTCTACCAGGTCTTCCATTTTTTTAAGTTCAGCTTCATTGGGATCGCGGTTGGATGCTCCCATAACAGCGCGCCTCACATCGTTATGACCAATAAGCGTAGCTACGTTGATAGAAGTTTTCAGACTATCTATCATTTTTAAATATTGCGAAATATTCACACGCGATGCACCGCAGTTGCCGGTGACAACTGTTGTAACGCCATCGTAAATGAAATTGTCTGCAGTTGGATTTTTTATTTCATCGCCTTCAATATGCGTATGCACATCAATGAAACCGGGAGCAACTATCAACCCTGTTGCATCAATAACTTTTGCAGCCGAAGCGTCATCCAGCTTACCCGTTTTAACAATGCGGCCGTTCTTAATGGCGATGTCGCCATAATACCATGAATTGCCTGTGCCGTCAATGATCTTGCCGTTGCGGATCACAACATCGTACTGCTGCGCACAGCTTGCGATGCTGATAAGTAAAAGGAAAAAGAAAAAAACTTGTTTCATGTTATTTGCTGTTAGCCTTGAACACTCTTATAAAATTTCCACCCAATATCTTTCTTATATCTTTTTTTGAATATCCGCGTTTGCGCAATTCCTCCGTTATCAAAGGAAAACTGGTCACATCATCCAACTGCTGCGGGGCAGAAGTAATTCCGTCAAAGTCTGAACCCAGTCCCACATGATCAACCCCCGCAAGCTTCACAATGTAATCGAGATGGTCAAGCAAAGCCGATAAAGGCGGACGTAAGTTCTTTATTTCATCCGCATATTTATCAGACAATTTCTTGTCTGCAAAATAAGGCTCGGGATTCAGTTTCAATAAAGAATCACGCTCAGCTCTATGCCGCTGGTTGAATTCACGAACACGCCTCATGAAACTACTGTCGATGAAACCTGAGAAAAAGTTCAAATGTATCACTCCCCCATTTTTTGCTACGGCTTTAATTTGATCGTCCTTCAAATTGCGAAATACCGGGCAAAGTGCATGTGCGCAGCTGTGCGATGCGATCACAGGTTTTGTTGTTGTGCTGATGGCATCCCAGAAAGTTTGTTCGCCAACGTGACTAACATCTACAATCATTCCTAATTCATTCATGCGGCGCACAATCTGTTTGCCGAGATCGGTAAGGCCTTTGGTACGGTTACTATTCATCGATGCGCTATCGCTTCGCGTTTCAAACATAGCCGATGTGGCCCACGATGTTGAATTATTCCAGGTAAGCGTCATGTAGCGGGTGCCTCGTTTGTAAAGACTATCCAGGTAATCGAGCCTGTCTTCTATCATGTGCCCGCCTTCAACCCCGATCATGGCGCCAAGCTTTTTTTGCTTTACTGCTTTTTCAAGGTCGGCAGGTGAAGTTACCAGCATCATCTTACCCGGATTTCTTCCAATAACGGCGTATAGTGTATCTATTTCGCGGAGGGCACGGGCAAAGGCCTGGTCTTTACCAAAAGTACCATCGCACCAAACAGAAAAAATTTGTACGTCTATACCGCCTTCTTTGAATCTCTGAAGATCTGCATGGGTCTTGCCTTTCAGGTTGCCATCTATCTGCACTCCGTCTTCCACGGCAGAAGTGAGAATGTCGTTGTGGGTGTCTATGACCACCGACTTATTATGTAATTTTTTTGTTGATTGTGCAGCGGCGTTCAATGCAAGTACCGCTAATAAAAATGCAGAGAGAATTCCTTTAATCATGGCTAAATTTACTTATCCATTTACAAATTAATGCAAACAATTACACTGATTGAAACTGAAGGCGCCGAACTTGATATTATACGAAGCCTTTTCAGGGAGTATGAAGAAGAATTGAATGAAGACCTCTGCTTCCAGAGTTTTGAGGCCGAACTTCGTGATCCGCTGAAAAAATATGTTCAGTCCGGAGGCGCCATCATGTTAGCTTATGTTGACGATGAACCTGCAGGATGCATAGCACTATTACCGCATTCGCAGTCTGATTGTGAAATGAAGAGGCTTTTTGTGAGACCAGCGTATCGTAAAAGCGGTCTGGGACGTGAATTGGTGCAGTTGCTTCTCGATCTTGCGAAGGAAAAGGGTTTTACTTCGATGAAGCTGGATACGCTGAATAAACTTCAACCTGCTATAAAACTATACGAGCAGTTTGGGTTTACACATACAAACGCCTACTATAATAATCCCTTGCCTGGCGTAGTTTATATGCAAAAGGAGTTATGAGTTATGGGTTATTGGTTATGAGAACCAAACTGCAACTACCTGGGCAAGCGCTCCAACAAACAATCCTGCATAAACTTCAAGCCTTGTATGGCCGCCAATGATAAGCCTTGCCGTACAAACAGCGCCGGTGATGATGAGCGCTGCAGAGAGATAAAATCCACTGATAACCGGATCTTGAAACGATTGCAGAATAAAGAACATGGCCAGTCCGCCAACAGCAGTGCCGTGCATGCTTATTTTGAAACGGATATTAGCCATCCATGCGCCGCAGATTGCCAGGAAAGTGCCCAATAAAAATTCTTTGATGGCCTGCGGTGAATCATTAAGGTTCTTGAATACATACCATACCCAAAAGTAAAAGATCATGGTAATGATGTATGGTATGATGCGATCGCGCTGCGTACGAAGGTAAATGGAATCGATAAAACCGAGCTGCCTGCAAAGGAATAATGAAAAGGCGGGCAAAAACAACGAGCTTACAATAACGGTCAATAACCGCATCATTCGATCCTTTGGTGGGAAGCCTGCAAAAGCGTATGGATGAACGTAGAGCAGAAAAAGCGCAACGTAAGTTGTAATGAACAGCGGATGAAAAATATAAGATACTGCGTTCGCAAAACCACGAACCACCATTGTTTCTGAACTGACTGTTGAATGCTGGGTGTCCATTATAATTCCTTGCGAAGCCTTGCTACCGGGATGTTGAGCTGCTCCCGGTATTTGGCTACCGTCCGGCGTGCAATGTTATATCCTTTTTCCTGTAACAGCTCAGTCAATCTTTCGTCGCTAAGTGGTTTTTTCTTGTTTTCGTATTCTATCAGGTCCTGCAGTATCTTTTTAACCTCGCGGGTAGATACCTCTTCGCCGCTATCGGTACTGAGCGATTCGCTGAAAAAGAATTTGAGCCTGTACGTTCCAAACTCGGTTTGAACAAATTTGCTGTTAGCCACACGGCTGATAGTGGAAATATCGAGCCCGGTGCGTTCGGCAATATCTTTCAGGATCATGGGCCGTAGCGTGGTCTCATCGCCGGTAAGGAAAAATTCCTGCTGGTATTCCATGATGGTTTGCATGGTGCTGAGCAGGGTATGCTGCCTTTGCTTGATGGCATCGATGAACCATTTGGCGGCATCAATTTTTTGTTTGATGAAGAGCACAGCCTCTTTCTGGCGTTTGTCTTTTTTACTTCCGCGTTCGTAGTCTTTCAGCATTTCGCGATAGCCTTCGCTGATGCGGAGATCGGGGGCATTTTTGGAGTTGAGGGTAAGTTCAAGCTTGCCGCCCGTGTTGGTTATAAAGAAGTCTGGCACCACATAGCTTTCAGCCTTGTTTACCTGGCCCACGTTACCGCCTGGTTTTGGGTTGAGCTTGATGATCTGGTTGATCACTTCTTTCAGTTGATCATCGTCCAGATCGAGGCCACGCTGAATTTTTTCGTAGTGCTTTTTGGTGAACTCGTCAAAGTAGTCGGCTATGATTGCAATGGCATTTTCTACGGACTTGCCTTCTTTTTTCTTGCGGTGCAGTTGAAGCAGCAGTGATTCCTGCAGGGTGCGGGCTGCTACGCCGGCGGGATCGAACTGCTGAATCTTGAGGATGAGCGATTCAACTTCTTCTTCGGTAGTATCTATGTTTTGCCGAAATGCCAGGTCGTCGACAATGGCGGTGGTTTCGCGGCGCAGGTAGCCATCGTCGTCGATGCTGCCTACTATTTGTTCGGCTATTTTGAGTGTGCGGTCGTCCAGCTTGAGCATGCCGAGTTGGTCTGCCAGCATTTCGTGAAAAGAGGTCTCGATCTTAATGGGGACGGTCTTGTTATCGTCTGCTTCGGGATAGTTGTCGTCGCGGAGTTTGTAATCGGCGATGTCGTCGTCGCCTTCATGTACGTAGTCGCTGAGGTCAATGTTATCGTAATCGGTTTCGCTGCCGTCTGCTTCATATTCTTCTTCGCCCGATTCAAATTCGTCTTTTACTTCATCGTAGTCGTCGTGGTCGTCT
>JGI24806J26614_1000631_pt1 | contig 11400 bp, 8 predicted proteins | sample Kansoi200umMDA_FD_26614 | JGI IMG/M metagenome (IMG submission 26614)
ATTGCTNTGAGTACATGAGATGGTTTTTGTCTTTTTACTGAACATGCAGAGCCTGTGGATGCAGCAATTCCATTTTCATCCAATTTTATTATCAAATCTTCACCCTTTACTCCAAAAAATGTAAAATGTGCATTATTGGGATTTCTGTTTTCGCGTACACCATTCAGTCGAGAATAGGGTATCTGATCGATTACCTTTTCTATAAGATAATTTCGCAGAGTGGTAAGCTTAGTTTGGTATTCAATCCTTCTTTGGTAAGCTATCTCACATGCTTTTCCAAATCCTACTATTCCATGTACATTTTCAGTGCCTGATCTTGTTAGAAATTCTTGTCCGCCGCCATGAATTATTGGGTCTATTCTTAAACCTTGACGAATATATAATGCACCTATTCCTTTAGGACCATTAATTTTATGAGAGGATAATGAAAGAAGATCTATTCCTAGGCTCTTGACGTCAATCGGCACCTTGCCAATAGCTTGAACAGCGTCAGTATGAAAAATCGTTTTTCCTCCCTTGTCGTGAGTTATTTTAACTAGATCGTTAATTCGCTGAATCGTTCCAACTTCATTATTCGCAAACATTATACTCACTAAAGCGGTCTTCTTTTGAGAGATAGCGTTCTCTAGTACAGAAGGTTCTAATGATGCGTCATTTCTTACTGGAAGATATGTCACATCAAAGCCCTTTTTTTCCAGATCTCTGCATGGTTCTAGAATAGCCTCGTGTTCTATGGTACTAGTGATGATATGATTTTTTTCTGGATCTTGTTTCCTGGCATAGAGAGCAGCTCCTTTTATTGCAGTATTATTAGATTCAGTTCCTCCAGAAGTAAATATTATTTCACGATGGTTAGCACCAATTAACGACGCTACTCTTTTTCTTGCATTCATTATAGCATGAGATGCTTCTCTGCCAAGCGTATGAATAGAGGATGGATTGCCATAATATTTTGTAAGATAAGGAATCATTTCCTGAATAACTTCAGATGAAACAGGAGTCGATGCGGCATTATCGAAATAAATGCTTTTAGGTAAACCTTATCACTCCATAACTATTCTTATTCTATCTTCATTCTGCAATAACGAGGTTTCCGCTGCGATAGCCGCCTACATCGATTGATACGAATCTGAATCCTAGCGCCTTTAGCCTAATGTCTAGTAGGGCTAATTTATCGATATCAAATAGTTTAGTAAGTTCATTTCTTTCAACCTCGATTCTAGCAATTTCTCCATGATCTCTTACCCGGACTTGTCTTACATTGAATATCTTCTTTACCAAAATTTCAGATTTTTCAATTTTCCTTAGTTTTTCAAAGGTAACTTCGATGCCTTTGGGTATCCTAGAAGCCAAACATGCATTAGACGGTTTATCATATATCGAAAGTCCAGAGTGCCTAGCCATTGATCTTATTTCATATTTGTCTATACCTAACTCTACTAAAGGGCTCCTTATGCCATTTTCTCTAAGGGCTTTGATACCTGGTCTATACTCCACAAGATCATCCGTATTGGTTCCATCGACAATTGTCTTTATTCCATGTTTCTTGGCTACTAGTATTAAGTGCTCAGCTAATTCGGCTCTGCAATGATAGCAACGCAGTTCATTATTCTTAACGAATTCTGAGTTTTCTAATTCATTATATTCAATTATTTCATGGTTTATAAGGATCTCTCCTGCTATTCTTTTGGCAGCAGAGATCTCTTCTTTAGATAGTGTCTTATAATTTGCAGTAATAGCCATAGCATTATCTCCTAGCGCTTCTTTGGCTGCTAAAGCGACGACAGCGCTGTCTACTCCGCCCGATAAAGCAACAATCACTTTGTCAGCATTCGTTAAAAACCAGTTTACCAATTTAATATGACTTTCCGTTGATTTGTTTGACACGCTTAAATCCTTCCAATTTTATGAAATAATTCAGCATTTGTTAGATCTGATACTTCTTTAACTGATATTCCTATCCTTGAAGCAATATCTACAAGATCCTGAAATTCAGGTTTCATAGTAATGGTCCTACCATAGGAGTCTTTTGTAATCTTAACATGAATTTTAAAGAAATTATCGTGAATTTTGACGGGAACAGTAACACTACTTCGTGCAAGAATAATACGTTGAATCTCTTGAATTCTCACGCCTAGTGTACCAGATTCTCTAAACAGTATCTCCAAGACAGTGTTAACTTGTGTCCGATCGGATATAACTCTAATGAGTTGAGTGGGTCTATTTTTCTTAGAAATACCCTGTAGAACTGTGACATCTTTAACGCCAACTTCAGTTAGTTGTTCTATCATATTTCCAATTATTTCCCCAGAAATATCATCTATATTAGTCTCGACCATTAAAATGGTATCTTTAATTGTATCAGTGACTATATGAGAAGTCCCTATTATCAATCTCAATGTATTTGGAATATCTGCGAATTCCTTTAATCCAGCACCGTAACCCAATCTTTCAGGACTGAAGCATGGATAATAATTGATACATTCAGACGTTAAATTAACAAGCATAGCAGCTCCAGTAGGTGTAGTTAGCTCTTCATCTACTTGACCTCCTACGAGAGTAAATGATTTTCCCTTGAATATTTCCAGTATTGCATTGGTTGGATTAGAAATTGTACCATGAGAAAATTTTAAAAGTCCACCACCAACCGATACTTTAGTTGACAATATCTTACATTCGAAAAGTTTGAGATCCTGCAGTGCAATTGCACAGCCGATAAGATCAGCAAAGGTGTCTATACTTGAAGATTCGTGTAAATGGACACTATTAATATCTTCGCCATGGATAAGAGCCTCTGCTGATATCATTGTTTTAAGTGACTCCAAAGCGAAAGTCTTGGCTCTCTGTTCTAATTTTAAAAAATCACAACACAATGCAAGACAACGAAACATTTTCATTCCGTTACGGTTAGAGGTGTTATCTCTAAATTGAAAACAAAATTGCGTGGCATTAAAACCGTGGGATTTTGTTTTAATAAATGTTGCATTTGTAATTTTGCTTCCCTCTAAGAAATTTTGGCAGGCAATAATTGCTCTAATAACCTTATTTTTATCTGCTCCTGCATCGATCAAACTTGATAACAACATATCACCTGATATGCCGGCAGTCTGGCAATCAATTATTGCAATTTTTGCCATATGGCCAAAATGCTGCAATTATAAATATATAATTTGCCTGAAAATAAAACAGCTTTGTTCCGAATGTTCTAAGAAAATCCGCTTGTTCTGAATTCAGATTCACTTTTTAGGGTTTAATCACTGGCTCTATCTTTAATGTAACTAGACGAATTAAGAAATAGAATATTATTGTTTTTATAAGCGTAGAGTCTGACCTTCTTTATGCTGCCTCTTACTTGTTGCTCTGGAAGTTGCTGGTTGATTGTCTTCCTTTTATATTTAATACATAAAAATTTAATTTGTTATGAATAGTTGGTTATATATTTAAATTAGTAACATATTTATATATTATTAACTGAATGTATACAAATTATGTGCATTAAGGGCGACATAATGGCGATTATAGAAGGTCGTGATAGAGCAAAATATATAAAACAAGGACCTTCAACGCGAAGAATTCTTGATGAAAATCTTTTAAATAATTATTCTGTCAAGCCCTATGTTACATATCTCCAACTGAGATATAAGATGAAAAAGAAGAACTTGTTCAAGAAGCCGGTGCCTATTATTTCAAAAGGCGAATAATCGTTATTTTTTACGCAGTAAATGACGTACCATATCTTTAACAGATTTGCTCATACATTCATGGAGGGCGATCACTTTGCATTGTATTGTGACGAAACATTAACGGTAGGTGTACTCGGATTAGTACTATTGTGAGTTTATATTTTACACTTATAAAGATCTACCAATTGTCATCTCTAAATGACTATAACTATTATAGGCTCGGGAAAGGTTGGTGCATCAGTTGCTTTAAACTGCGGTTTGAGAGAATTAGATAATGACTTACTACTATTAGATATTGTCCCTGGACTTCCCCAGGGTGAGGCTATGGATATTAACCATAACCTATCAGAAAGAGGCTTGGATTGTATAGCAAGAGGATCAAACAACTATGAAGACATGAGAAATTCCGAATTCATTGTATTGGTTGCTGGAGTTGGAAGAAAGCCCGGAATGACTAGAATGGACTTGCTGAAAACTAATGCAGGTATAGTTAAAGAAATTGCTTCAAAAATTGCCAATTATTCTAGTCAGGCTACGTTAATTGTTGTCACTAATCCCCTGGATCCAATGACTTACCTAGCATTAAAAAATACAGGAATAAACAGAAAGAAGGTTATGGGAATGGGAGGAATGTTAGATCTATCAAGGTTCAAAAGTTTTATTCAAGATGCTACACAAGTATCAAGAGATTCAATTCAAGCAATGGTGATAAGCGAACATGGTGAGAATATGCTACCTTTGACACGCTTCGCATCGATAGCTGGCATTCCGCTAAACGACTTCGTTCCAAAGGAAAAAACTACCGAAATCTTTGAAAATACAAAGAATGTCGCGGCAGAAGTCATTGCGCTTAAAGGTGCTACTGTATATGCACCAGGCAATGCTGTTGCAACAATGATAGAAGCAGTAGTTAAAAATAAAAGATCTGTTATTCCGGTGTCAGCCCTTCTGGAGGGCGAGTATGGCTACCAGGATGTTTGTATAGGAGTCCCCGCTATAGTTGGTAAAGAAGGTATACAAAAAATAATAGAACTCAGATTGAACAACTCTGAACAGAATATTTTTGATAAAGGCATCACTAGTATAAAGGAAGCTATTCAGGCTCTTTAGTTGTAAACATTTTGTCCTCATATCTTTGAATATCTCTTAGGAATGGAGTCAGAAAGGAACGAATTCCTGATAAAATATAAGCATCATCTGCATAATTTGCCAGTTTTCGGTTCCACTATCTGTGTGTTTTATCTCTTAAACTTCACTGCAATGCTGGGGCGGAAAAAAATTTACTATTATTATCATTATTAGCAGCATGATCCTTATTCTCTATTATGGCTATATTTATTTGGCTTACCATTTACTATTCTATTGTAAAACTTCTACACTCCATGCTGGATGTATCTCATTCCATCCCCCAGCACCTTCATCTGTCACCCATGCTCCAACAACCCTAACTCTATCTCCTTTCTCTGGAATTTGAATTGAGCTAGAATCTTGGTCGTCTGGAATAACTTCTACTACGAGCAGTCCATTTGTCTTATCGTCGTTTTCTTCATTTAACAATTTTTTATACCCACTTTCAACATCTAAAAACAATTTGAGATCGTCATCGTGTGCAATGTCAGAATCCTCTACTATGCCAATTGCCTCTTCGCATGAAGATAGTACTTTCAATCTTTCTGGATCGTATACACCCTCAAGTACATCTCCTTCTCTGCATTGTTGTTTGCCTTCATCTACTTGACCTACTTCATCTTTATAGTTGGTGACAGATGCTTTATCTAAAGACTCATCAGTATTATCATCATCAGCAGCATTAGCATATTCTTCTCCTTCGGAGCTGACTAACGTTAGTCTGGTAGAAATTTCATCTTTGTCGCTGGTTGCTACCGATAATTTATCTTCTAGGTTTTGATTGTTATCTGTTACACTAGACAATTTGGCTAGTGCTAGCTGACTGGTAGTCCAGACGCTAACTGCTGTTATTGTTGTAATTGATAAAGCTGCTGCAATGATAATGGTAAAACGTATCAATATTGATTTTGTAGACATTATAATAGACAAAAAAACACAACTGATAAGGAGTTTTATACTATGTTATATCATCTTGCTATAGTATATTTGTAGTCGATAAACCAGAATAACATTTAATATATATCGTTAATATTGGCCTAAATTTTTATTAACATTGAACCTATAACACTTAAAGCGTTGAAACATAATTTAATTTTTAGTGATGCCTTTGTATGTAAACAACACAGGGGTTCATTATTAATGTCTGCTGATAGTATTACAGTGATTGGTATTGTGTCACGCACATTAAACCAAATGAAACTGAAATGGCTAGAGAAAAAGGCATTTAATTGGCTTATAACGCACCAGCCTTCCATGGATTAAAAGTCCATAGAAGTGAATACAAAAACCTATTTTATAGGAAATCTCTCTAGAAATCATAAATTATGAGTTATGGAGGCCTAGGAGAACAGACGCAGCAAACGTTGACATGTAACCCAAAAATGACAATTCGACTTAAGCAATGGAGCGAGTAGATTTAGAAATAAGGTAATAAATTCGCTTAGAAAAGTCTTGTCAGATTCGTCTAGTGTAATTCCTTATAATCCTCAATATCCACTGACTGTATATATTTGATGAGAATGACGTATCATGGTATAGAAGATTATTGTATTTGTCAAGATATTTTCTTATAGCTTCGACTACTGATGCAAATGCGAATTGTAGCAGTACTTTACCATCTTTTAGAAACGCGTTAACTTCTTCTTCAACCATCTTCTTGAACTTAAGATACCCTTCATCCCTGCTCTTGAATCGGTTTACAATAGCCTTTAATCTCGATACTTGTTATTGAGATTTTCTGACCCTTGTCTTTTGGGTTCACAAGAAATATCTTAGGAGTTCAGCAATTCCTGTATCTAGCTATTTCATTATTCAATCTATACAAATAATTCTTCGATCTTTCTATTTGCATATCCAAATCATGTATTTCATCTATACGCCATTTGCGCAATTTTTCAAACTGTGCTAGCCCAAGAGCATTATCATCATCAATTAATTGTAAAAGCTTAATAACTTGCTGTCTGCCAACACCTTCTTTCTTAGATAATATGTATAACTCTAGAAAATCTGCTATCCCCTCATCGCCTAACTCTGTATAAGCGGAATAGAGTTTATGCATTAGATTTAGCTTCAAATATTCCCTATACAATTTTGTTACCTCTGGCTCTCTAAGGTTAAGTTCAATAGCAATTTCTACAGGTTTTTACCATCAGAAAATAGTTTGTAGGCTTTGGAAGATGTCTCTTCTTGTTGTTGGTGATGTTGATATTTTTGTCGTCTGGCTTCTTCTTCCTTTATAATAGCGTGTATGTCCCGTGGTGAAATGTGTTCTATTTCCGCGATTTCCGCAGAAGATTTGTGCTGGTTGAAATATAGATCTATTACCCGCTTTTTTCTTTCTTCTGTTATCTGCATCTTATCTCTAATAGTATAGATAATCGATCCTTAAAAAGGGAACGCTGCTAATACCATTTGCTTTCATCTATGACATCACACTATTTCCTTATTACCGTCTACTTTCTTCTTTATAGTATCCTTCGTAAAATACCAAACTTTGAGCATCTTTAAGATCTTAGGTAACAATAGCATTCAAACTTAGTATGGAATAGAAGAACGCCTTTTCCTGTAGATAGTTGTGCAAGTGAAAAGCGGTAATACTGATGTTACAGATATCCGTGAATTCAGCTATGTCATATCAAGATAAAATGCCGCTATGCGAATATTTCTTACTCTTCAAGAGCCAACCAAAGGGATGCTAAAGGAGTGCGAAAAACTAATCTATACCTCTTTCCTAATTGGAAACACGAGTTTTTACAAATCCAGATTCTAACAATCCAACAACTTTTAGAAGGAAAGAGACTCAAAGTACCTGCAACAATAAGTGCTAATCAAGAGTCACTGTTAACACAAAGAGTATCTATTACTAGTCAAGAACAAACTCTATTTACGCAGTTCAGGTAATTATTGCTCATGTGCCACCAGTTAACGGATATAGAAAGAGCTTTTAAGTTAATAGAACCATGGAAGATATTCTTTATAGAATAAAACATCTTCTTGTACTACCTTTCCTTACAAGAAAAAATATGCTGACAAATGAAAAATCATTAGTAGTGGTGCCCAGCTTAATCCTGACGCCATTAATAGCAATACTATTTCTTCCAGCGATGTACACGCACGCACAGTATGAAACTACGAGCAGCAACAATATAAGTACCAGCAATTCTTCTTTATCATCATTACTTCAACAATCTCGCATGGGCAATGACAGCTATGATAACAATAATAATGATGTTAATAACTGCGTCGAGGAATAATCTCTTCGGAACCTGGACAGCCTGAACAACTGAAAGTTCAGAGAACAATAATTTTACCACACAGGCAAGATGGAAAAGACAATACCGGTATTTTGACATTTACAGCAAGCGAGCCTGTAGAAGTATTATTGGGTCACAGGCTTAACATCGATAATAAGAAGATATTACCATATACAGATATGAAAAAATTTGGAGACCTATTCCTTGTAAATCCAATACATCAAAACGCTGGATATGTATTATCTGCACCATCTGTTATCATACCAGATTATAAAGAATCTTCACCTCCGTAATATTCAGCATCCATTCCATTTGTAGCTAGCTCAGTTGTATTCAGAACATTAGGTGAAGTAACGTTTATTGCAGTCTATGAAGTACATGCTCATGTAGGCCAACCTCAAGTGGTCAACAATATTGTTACGGCTAACAATTCAAACGGCACTAATATAAGAAAAGCATCTTAGTATAGTAATCAAGCGGCTCTAGTTACTGCTGCATTAAGCAACCTCATGGAAGCAATAAGTGTCAAACAAAAGCTAAAGAAATCATTTTATGTACATCTGTAAGATCGATTCAAAATAGTCAGTTAGATTTGAAGCCCCAGCTAGTAATTCTCGTTGACAAGCGCTTCATATTTGAATTGTATGAGATAGAATGTCCCCGCTTGGAAAAAGCAGAAATTATTTTGAACAAAACAAAAAAACTAGCGAACTGCTGGCGCCTTCAATTGATAAATTTAGGTTATAGAACAAGCAGAAAAGAAAGGTTTTTGCAGACATAGTACTTAGAACAAAAAATGAAGAAAAAGATAGACAATCAAGTGCTGTATTGACATTATTATCCTTGGCGGCTGGTTAGGAGATCCATCTATTTTACTTTTTGAGTTATCATTGTTTTCATCTGAAAAGTGGGGCCAGTGGGATTTGAACCTTGCTGGTAAGTGGGTTCAGTAATTTTTGATATTTATATTTTTGTCGTCTAATTAAAGCAGGATTAGCAAAGTTAATCTAAATATGGCATGACGATTCATTTGGGCCCAAGGGGGTTTGGTCCCTGCATATAAAAGGGTTCAATAGTCTAAAGTATTAAGATTATTTTTTCTTTTCTAGAATAGATCAAATCATTTGATCCTGTTGCAAATTTTAGGTATAGATTTAGGAATTGAAACCTTGCGGTATATAGTGATCGACTGATATTTATTGAAAGTAAGCAAACTGAAAAACTACAAAAAAGGTATTCTAGATTAAGATTAATGCTACAACATATTTGGGTCAAGTCAGCTAAACGAAGATTACGAAAAATATCTGGTAAAGAAAGACGTTTCAAAAAGAATATTTATCTAATGAAATGTCGGAATTTTGTTCTGCAGAAATAACTTGGTCCACCTTGCCTTGTCTTAATAATTGCAGACATTCTTTCTGTTTTATGTTCGTTGGTAATAATAAAATTATACTTTTTCAAATGAATCCCAATTTGTTAGTATTTCATTTTCGTTCTATCTTGTGACTGGATAAAGGCATATCGAATATGAAATATTTAAATCAACCTTATGAAGAATTACAAGAAAAATAGAAGAGCAAACTGTGACTTTAAAAAAATCTGATTTACCAAATCACGGCTCTTTCTTTTTCAATAGTTGAAAAGACATGACGAAAATAACCAATATTACTCCAGCGCTAATTAGAAAAGTAAATCCCCCAATTGAATTATACAAAAATCCACCCAAAGTAAGCCCAACGATACTCGCTAGGCCTCCAAAACTGCCTGCAACTCCCTGTACTGCTCCTTGAAGCTTTGTTCCAGCGCGTCTTGACAATATGGACATGAAAGACGGCCACATTAGACCATTACCAACTGCGAATAGTATTACAGCCCCACTTACTGAGACAATATTATTTGATACAAATAAAATAAAATTTGTACCTAAAATCAAGCTTCCAACGATAACTAATTTTTCCTCTGAGAATTTTTTTAATGCTTTACGTAAGACAGGACCTTGAACAAAAACCATTATTCCACTTAATACTGCATAAAATATTCCCAACTGTGTTACTGACCACTTGAGATCGTTAGCTGCATGAGTGGGAAAGGCAGCATAATAGATATTAAATCCAAGAAATATCAAGAAATATAATACAAGTAAAAAAGAAATATGTTTTAGTTTGAAAACATCTAGGAATCTGGGTTTTATATAACTTGCCGTGGAATAAGGCTCTCTGCACTCCTGCGAAAAAACTTTTCTAATGGTTCCTTCTTCGGGAGTGAATATTTCTTTCGACGAGGACCGGGATTCTCTTAATAAAAAGCCTATTACAATTATCGTGACCAAAGATAGGATTAATGCTGCTAGAACTGGCAATATTGCTCCATAGATGGTTCCCCCTAAAATTCCAGCTAGTGCAGGACCTAGAATAAACCCAAGGTTAGAAGATATTGCCATCTTCCCAAAGTTTTTACTCCTGTTTTCATCTGATGAGATATCAGCAAGATAAGCATTGGCAACAGAAATATTTCCACCAGTAATCCCGTCAATAGCTCGGGCAAGAAATAAGACAAGCAATGGAACAATAATGACAAATGTTCCGATAAACACGATATCTATGTTAAAAGATTTAATGGGCAAAAACAATGCAAAAAGAAATAAAATCCAACCAACTGATGTTCCTACATTACTCAATAGAAGAACTTTTTTTCTTCCATAAATATCAGACCATTTTCCTAACACTGGAGCTCCAATAAGTTGGAAAGCAGGATAAGTAGCGGCGAGTAATCCATATACTATAGCGTTACCTCCAAGTTTCATGACTAAAAAAACTAGGAAAGGCAAAACAATACTAAAGCCAAGAGTACCCACAAAGTTAACTAATAAGATAGGAAAAAGTGGAGGCAGTTTTACTAGACTAGCCATTATTTAGGTTACCGTAATGGTCCTTTTAAAAATTAAGAACATATATTTCATGATAGGTAGGTGATTCTGGGTATGACGATCAAAAACTATATCATCTTAGCATAAACAGAGGATTTGAATTGGTATGTCCAGTACAAAGATATATGAGCATACGCCTCTGCTGACAGACTAGAACTAATACAATTCTATGAATCTGAGTTAGGACAGACTATTTACTCTACTCTTGTTTGAGGAGTAAATCAATAGAACCATTAATAGAACATATTAAATCTGTTTGTTTTTAGAATAGAACCATTATCAGTAAGAGGTTATTATCAGAATGCTGCTGGAATAGTACTTCTGTCAGTACTACTGTATCAGATCCTCGTCTACCACAATTATAAAACCAGACGTAGTCAACGACCAAAAGCAATCAAATACATGTTAT
>JGI24806J26614_1000632_pt1 | contig 11398 bp, 9 predicted proteins | sample Kansoi200umMDA_FD_26614 | JGI IMG/M metagenome (IMG submission 26614)
CCTCCCGGAGTATGGCTGGATGTACCGTTCATCCAGCAGGAAAAAGAGGGCTGCGGCGCCGCCAGCATTGCCATGGTGATGCAGTACTGGGCCCGTCAGCAGAAGCAATCCACTGACACCATCGACGTAGTCGAGATTCAGCGCACACTATATTCCAAAGAAGCACACGGAATCTACGCCGCGGATGTAGAGCGCTACTTCCAACGCCATGGCTTTCGCACTTTCAGCTTCAAAGGCGAGCAGTCTGATTTAAAGCAGCATCTGGAAAAAGGACGGCCGCTCATGGTTGCTCTTAAACCTTTGCCGCGAGACAATTCTCTGCACTTCGTGGTCGTGACTGGACTTGACTGGGAAAACCGGATAGTAATGGTCAACGATCCCGCGCAACGAAAACTGCTGAAGTTGAATCAATCAGATTTCGAACGAGAATGGAGCGCAACCGGAAAATGGACCTTGCTGGCCCTGCCTCAACCGGAAGCGCGTTAGTTCGTCTTGCGAAACTTCTCCTTCTCTGCGCAACGGTTCAAGCCTACGCGCAAAACTCCAGCCCATCTCTAAATGAGAATTTTGATCTTCTGATCAAGCAGGAGAAATGGCAGGAAGTAGTGGGCCTAGCCCGGTCAACCCCAAGGCGTTCAGCTGATGTGGAATATTTCTACGGCACAGCCTTAGCTCGCCTGCAGCGCTGGCAGGAAGCCCACAAGGCATTTCAGGCCGGATCACGCTTGCAACCCAGCGACGAACGGTTTCCACTCGAACTCGCTGGAGTGGACTTTAAGCAAAAAAAATATCCAGACGCGGCCAGACATCTGCGCCAGGCGATTCGTCTTGCTCCGGATGATTCTTACGCCAATGAATTTCTGGCTACCGTGTACTTCCTCGAAGAAAACGTGGATGCGGCCCTGAAATATTGGAACCGGGTTGGCAAACCAACAATCGCGCACGTACGCCCCGAGCCGAAGCCCCGTGTCGACCCAGCGCTGCTCGATCATGCATTCGCGTTCGCTCCCGCTAGCGCCCTGCATCTGCCGGATTTCCTCACGAGTCAAAGCCGCGTGAAAGGTCTGGACATTTTTCCCAACGCCACGTTCGAGTTGCAGGCGCGTGACGACGGCCAATTCGATCTGGTCATGCGAAATCATGAGTTGAATGGTTTCGGTAACACGAAATTGGAAAAATTGGTCCGCCTGTTTCGTGGACTTCCCGGTCAATCCGTACACCCCGAGTTCTACAATTTTCACGGGAAGGCCATCAATTTTATTTCGTGGTACCGCTGGGATGCACAAAAACGGCGCGTGCGTGCAGAGGTCTCCGGACCTCTGCGCGAAAATCCCAAAAGTCGGATTGCATTCGGCGTAGATCTCCGCGGAGAAAACTGGAACATCCGCCGCTCATTCACCGGCCCTGCTCCAATCCTCGCCGGTTTCAATATGCGCCGCGAAGCCATCAATGCCAGCTTCAATTCCTTTCAGAGTGGCCGCTGGCGCTGGTCTGCCGGAGTCGAGCTCTCGCACCGCGACTTCCGCGATGTCTTTTTAGGCACAACGCTCACACCAGAACCTCTTTCCAAGGGATACCAGTTAAAACAACTGGCCACGCTGAACGCCGAAATCTGGCGGATTCCCGAACACCGAATCAACATTTCCGGTAGTGTTTCCTCCGACGCAGGACGCATCTGGTCTGAGCCCTCGCAAGCCTTCGAAAAGTTGCAGGGCATGCTGCGTTTCCACTGGTACCCGCAGGCTATGGCCGATGACTACGAAATCCTGCATCTAGTGCGCGCCGGTAAAACCTGGGGCAACATACCCTTCGACGAACTTTATACCCTGGGCGTGCTCGGTGATAACAACCTCATCATGCGCGCACACATCACAACTCGCGACGGAAGAAAGGGCGCCGCCCCGTTAGGAAGAAACTATTTTCTTTCCAATTGGGAACTGGACAAGAATGTTTACCGCAAAGGCTGGTTCAATGTGAAAGTCGGGCCATTTCTTGACACAGGAGAAAGCACAGACTCAATATCAGAGCTAGGCTCGCACAAATGGCTCTGGGACACAGGCGGTCAGGTCAAAGCACGGGCCTTTGGAATTAGTTTCGGTTTAACCTATGGCAAAGACCTCCGCGCGGGAAAGAACGCGGTTTTTGTGAGCGTAATGAAGTGAGGATTGTAAGAATGGAGAACTTATGAAATTGCAACACCTATTGGCTCTGTTGGCCACCGCAGTGCTGGCTGTAACTCTCAATGCTGCTGCTCAAACCAAAGTCGAACTCAAAGATGCCCAGGGCAAAGACGTTGGCACCGCCAAAATTGCATCTGCAAAAAAGGGCGTTAAGATCGCGCTTAACTTGCATGGATTAACTCCCGGCCAACACGGTATTCACTTCCACCAGACCGCCAAGTGTGACCCCCCTGATTTCAAATCGGCCGGCGGCCACCTCAATCCCGATGGAAAGCATCACGGCCTGGAAAATCCTGAAGGTCATCACGCGGGTGACATGATGAATATCAGCGTCAGCGAAAAAGGTACGGTGAAGACGACCATCACCGACATGGACGTGAATTTGGGAAACGACAATCACTCCCTATTTAGTAACGGCGGCACGGCCCTGGTAATTCATGCAAAAGCCGACGACATGAAGACCGATCCCGCGGGAAACTCCGGGGATCGTATTGCGTGCGGCTTAATCACACAGTAGTAATTGTCTAACACTCATCACCGATCCACCGGGGCAAACACCAGTTTGCCCTATTCCTACCTCAGGTCATCAGATCACAACTATGAAGGCACACATCGATAATGCCCGGGGCGCCACTTCTAATGGGCCGACACTAAGAATATCCGCGCGATCTAAGGTGGCTAACGCTTCCTCAGGTCGCGCAATAAACTGCTGCGGGTGACCCACAGGATCACTGCAGACGCAGCGGCCCAGACTACGCCAGCAAGCGCCAACACTTTCATATCGGCGACCACTCGCCCAGTCAGCATGCCCACCGTAATTTTTCTGCTGAGAATTCCGGCGATGACCGCCGCGAGTAAGGCTTTACCCAATTCTTTCCAGGGCATTTCCGCTGCGGAAACCAATCGATGCCGGTGCAATAACACAGCCATCGTCGTGCAATTAGCAGCGATGCCAATGTCGGACGCGATCGCCAAACCCGTCGCTGCAAAATTGTGGAACAGCAGCGAATAAACAGGCAGCGATGCCAGGGTAACGACAGAACTTGCAATCATCGGGGTCAGCGTGTTGCCGGAAGCATAGTAAGCTCGCGTATAAAGTGCCTGCGCCGCCCAGAACGCCATCGAAAGCGAAAACCAGAAAAAATAAACGGCGGTCTGCTGCGCATCGGATGGTAGAAAGCGGCCCCGCCGGTAAGCCAGATCAATCAAAGGCAGCGCCGCACTCATCATAAAACTACTGCCCAACAATGAGACTGCAACCACGCGATAAATGGAGGCGTTCACTGTTTCCGTAAATTCCTGCATCCTTTTCTCTTCAAACAATCGTGCAAAAAAAGGAAACGAAGCCTGTCCCGCAGCCTGCCCCAGCACCGAAATCGGCACCTGAAACAATCGCTTGGCGTAGTTCAACCTGCTGATATCGCCCAAACTGCCTGAGGCAAAATATCGCAGCAGCCAATCATCTACAGTGACCAGCGAAACTCCCAGCATGAGAGGAATGGAAAGCTTGATCCATTCTCGAAATGCCGGATTGCTGATATCGAACGACGGCCGATACCACGCCCCAACCTTGGCCGCACCGATCGCATTGATAAGAAAAATTCCGAGAAAAGCTCCTGCTACGGCGCCATAAGCCAACGAAGCAATTCCCAGGCTCCGCGAAAAAAACAGCCCACCCACAATAATGGCGCCGTTATAGATAAGCGGCCCGAGAGCCGGCAGCAAAAACAATCTTCGCGCCAGCAAAACTGCTGAGACAACTCCGCCGACATAAAAAAACGCCTGCGCCGGCAAAAGCACCCGCGTCAAAAATACGCAAAGCTCAAACTGTTGTGGCGTGAACTTCTTAAACATCACTCCCACAAGTTGAGGAGCGAAAAGTTCCCCCAACACAATGCCAAGAATCAAAATCACGCTCATCACCGTGAGGATGATGGAAAAAGTCTTCTGCGCGTCCTCTTCTCGTTTCTCAGCCAGGAATCGGGTATAGATAGAAACAAAAGTGATCGACGCTGTACCGCCCGCGGCGATGTAATTCAACCAATCCGGAATAGTGAAACCAGCAACATACGCGTCCGTCTGCCAACCCGCGCCAAAGGCCCAGGCAATATAAATCTCTCGCACGTACCCCATCACGCGCGAAAGCATCACAGCCGACATCAAAAGCAACGTCGCAGAAAAAGCAGAGTGTTCATGCAGAGGACGAAACTGACGCAGCGCACGGCTAAACCAGCCGCCAGAAACAGCATGATTGGGAACGGGAGACTCTGCCACGATGAGCCGATTCTACACGCGGGATGATCATGAACCCGATACAGCTACTGGTTCCACAGTCACGAAAGTCTAGAAAAAGGCTGGAAATAAACAGGAAACGCCGACATCGTTTGTGCACCAGCCGCCACGCGGCGTAGTGTGGAAGCCCCGGCACGGCAGTGCCGGAAAAGATTCAAATCGACCAAGTTCTCAGGGACTGCACTTACTTAACACGCAAATTTTTATAAACCACTCCACCCTTCATCACAAAACTCACATGTTCCAGCGCCCGCACATCGCTCATCGGATCGGCATCCACCGCAATAATGTCCGCATACTTCCCCGACTCAATCGTCCCCACATCCGCCTTGCGTCCGATCAAATCCGCTGCGCTTGACGTTGCGGCCCGGATCGCCTGTGCCGGCGTCATTCCGTACTTCACCATATAGAAAAACTGCTTGGCATTGTCCCCATGCGGATAAACCCCCGCATCGGTACCAAACGCCATCTTCACTCCGGCCTTGAACGCCTTTTCGAAATTTTCCCTCTGCCACTTGCCGACTGTTTTCTCTTTCTCCAGCTTCTCCTCGGTCAACCCGAACTTAGGGGCCTCATTCAACAAATAGTCATCGTTATATATATCCATCACAAAATAAGTGCCGCGCTCTTTGGCCAATCGAATTCCTTCATCATCCACTAAACTGCCATGCTCAATGGAATCAATTCCCGCCAGAATCGCGTTCTTGATCCCTTCAGCTCCGTGAGCGTGAGCAGCAATTTTGCGTCCACCCATATGCGCGGTTTCGGCTGCAACTTTCAGCTCTTCCAACGTGTATTGCGGAGCCCCCGGCTTATCACCCCGCGACAACACCCCTCCGGTCGCCAAAATCTTTATGACATCAACTCCATACTTTTCCTGCGCGCGAATCGTGTGACGAATCTGCTCCGCGCCATCTGCAATTTGAAAATCGTGCTCTTCCGGAAACATCGTGACTCGCGTCTGCGGAGTGTAGTTGTTCAAATCACCATGCCCCCCGGTAATCGAGATCCCCGGCCCACTGGCCACGATCCGCGGCCCGGGAATAAACCCCTCATTAATTGAATTGCGAAGATCAACGGCAAGAAAAGGCGCTGAACCGACATCGCGCACGGTAGTGAACCCAGCTTCCAATGTCTTTTTGGCATTCACAACTCCGGCAAACGCGCTGTTGAACGGCGAATCCTTGAAGTCGTAAATCTCGTTATATCGATCGGCACGCGAACCCAAATGCGTGTGGCAATCAATCAGTCCCGGAAGCACCGTGGCGTTGGAAAGGTCAATCACCGTACTACCTGCCGGAATCTTGATCGAAGCAGCCGAGCCCACGCTCTTGATCCGTTCTCCCTCCACAACGATCACCTGCGTCTCACGCAGGTTGTCTCCGGTGGAATCAAACAGGCGTCCCGCCAAAACATAAGTGATTTTCGGTGTTTGAGCAGCCGAAGAAATTTGTCCAACCGCGATGAAAACAAGAATAAAAATTGCAATGACGACTAGACACATCTTCTTGATCAAATGGGCCTCCGGATTCGAGCAGCCGAGCAGTGTCGCCGTTTTTCACTCACACTGTCAACAGTGTCTTTGACACGTTCGCAGCGTCAACCGATAATCCGCATGTGGGCAATTCCATAACAGATAACAAAACCCGCTCCTCTGTTTTCCGCCGTTCTTTCCGCAAAACTCTCCCCTCGGCAGTCCGCGGAGAGGGCGTCTACGTCTGGGATTCGGAAGGCAACCGCTATCTGGATTTCTCCGGCTCAGCCGCCGTAAATTTCATCGGTCACGGCGTTCCGGAAATTTCCATGGCGATGGGGGAACAGGCCCGCCAACTTGAATTTGTCCACACCACTCAGTTCACCACTCCAGTAGCGGAACAGTATGCACAGGAACTTTTACAGTTTGCGGGAGACAACTTCACAGACGGCGCCGTCTATTTCACTAGCGGCGGATCAGAATCAATCGAGACCGCGCTGAAACTAGCACGTCAGTATCAAGTAGAAGTCTGCCAAACCAGGCGATATCAAATTCTGAGTCGCAGCCAGAGTTATCACGGATCAACGCTGGGCGCACTTTCTGTCTCCGGCAACAAACGCCGTCGTGAAATGTACCTGCCCATGGTGCGAGAATTCGCGCACATCGGATTTCCATACTGCTACCGCTGCGCCTACGATTGCACCGACAACTGCTTCAACTGTGGACAAGAATACGCGGCCGAGCTAGAGCAGGCGATCAAAGCCTCAGAAGGCCAAGCTGCAGCCTTCATCTGTGAGCCCATAAGCGGCGCAACTCTCGGTGCAGTTGTTCCGCCCGAAGGCTATCTCAAACGCATCCAAGAAATCTGCCACGCCAATGGAGTTCTCTTTATTGCCGACGAAGTAATGACTGGCATGGGCCGCACCGGCAAAAACTTCGCCGTGGACCACTGGAATGTGGCGCCCGACATCATCGTAAACGCAAAAGGCCTCTCCAGCGGATACGCGCCTCTCGGCGCCGTCATCGCCAATAAAAAAGTTACCGACGCAATCGCCTGCGGCTCAGGAAGTTTTGTTCACGGCTTCACCTACAACGCACATCCGACTGCAGCAGCCGCGGGAAGAGCAGTTCTGAAAAAATTAAAGCCGTTGGTAAGCTCGGCAGATTCAAAAGGTGAAGCAACCATCGCCTCTCATCTTCACCAATCTCTAAATACCCTTCGCGACCTCGATGCCGTGGGCGACGTCCGCGGAATCGGCCTCCTGATGGGAATCGAATTCGTCGCTGACAAATCCAGCAAACAGCCCTTCGCTCCGGAACTGACCCTAGCCGCTAAGGTAGGCCAAGCCGCGGCCAAACTCGGCCTCCTCGTCTACCCAATGCAAGGCTCGGTCGACGGCACCTCCGGCGACCACCTGCTGATAGCTCCCCCCGCCGTCATAACCTCAGAGCAAATCGACTGGGCTACCCAACAAGTGCGCCAAGCCATCATCCAAGCGACCCGGAGAGCCGGGAACCAAGATGCGAGAACCTAAAAATCCCGGATTACCAACCCTCTCTATCTAGTTCATATTTCAAGTGTTATCAGATGACCTTCGATTTACCCTCCAGGCATTGTCCGGGGTGCACGATTGGTCATAAGGTTGAGTTCGCACGGAGGCAACAGGCATGGCAAGTTCCCCACTCAAGCTTTACAAACCTGACGTCCCGCAGGTAAAGGACACCCATTTCCAACCACCCAACCGGATCCAACAGAGTCTCCTATCCAAGGTCGAAGAGCGCACCCTTATCTGGCTGGCCCACCGGACCCCGATCTCGATCAACTCCGATCACCTCACCATCCTTGGGCTAACAGCCCAAATCATGGCAGGGGTCAGCTACGCCCTCTCCACTAGAAACCGCCTGTGGCTTTTAGCGGTCATAGGATTTCTAACTCTCAACTGGCTCGGCGACAGCCTCGACGGCACTCTCGCCCGCGTGCGCCAGCAACAACGTCCGCGCTATGGCTTCTACGTGGACCATATGGTCGACACCTTCGGCTCGCTCGCGTTAATGGGAGGTCTCGCCCTCTCTGGCTACATGCATCCCTACATTGCTATCGGACTGTTGATCGCGTTTCTAGCGCTCTCGATCCAGTCTTACCTGGCAACGTACACGATCGGCGAATTTCGTATTTCATTTTGGAGCTTCGGCCCCACTGAACTGCGCGTCTTATTGGTGACAGGAAATCTCGCTCTGTTCCGCTGGCCCACGGTGCTCGCACACTACAAACTTTTTGATATCGGCGGAGCAATCGGCTTGATCGGCATGACCGCAGTGCTGATCTACTTCACCGCCAGCAATACGTACAGGCTTTATCAGCAAGAAAGGATCCGATGATCCGCTGGCTCAAATTCAATCTTGTCGGAGGAATTGGGATCGGGGTGCAGCTGGCAGCGCTGGCGACTCTCAAGACTGGACTGCATCTCAACTATCTGCTGGCGACGACGCTAGCGGTGGAAACGGCTGTCATTCACAACTTCTTCTGGCACGAACGATTCACCTGGATTGATCGGCCCAGCGAGAGCAAGATATTGGATTTTTTCAAATTCAACCTGACCAATGGAGCACTCTCGATTGTCGGCAATATGATCCTGATGAAATTATTCGTAGGCGTTCTTCACTTTCCGTATCTAATCGCCAACCTCACAGCCATTGCGGTTTGCTCCATTGCCAATTTCCTGCTGAGCGATCACATCGTCTTTCGCAAACCGGCATTCGGTCGCAACTAGTCAGCATGCCCATGCATCTGTTTCTCGACTGACCAGATGTCCTCCGCCTTCTGCTCCATGGGATATACATGCACCATCCATCCAAACACCTGCGGCATAAACCGTCCGCCAGCCAAATCACATTCCTGCTGCGTCGTAATCGATCCCCGTAGCCCAAACTTGCCATTCGGTCCAAGAGCCTCTCGTTTACGGTCCTGCGGAGGCAGACACAAATTCACGTGCGCGTGCCACTGGGCAATGCTGAGCGGGATGCGCTGGTCTAAATCGCTTTCACTCGCTGTCTTCCTAGCCGTGTACATCACGCCAATCAGCTTGTAGTCATCGCCTTGTTTCTCATACAACAGCGACGTCGGATGGTCCGGATTAAAATGGAACGCCGCCTCAAACCCATATTCGTAATTCGTAAAGTGATACTGCTTCTGCGGAAGATTGGGCAGAAAGATTTTGTAGCCGTCAGCTAGCGCTTTCTTGTAGTCCTTATACTCACCGGCCACCTTGCGGGCGGCTTCCACCACCTGCTGCGCACGTTCTTCGTCGCCCGGCTTTAGTTCCCGCAGGGCCGTCATCTTCATGTGTGGCCCCATGTCCATGTGACGGCCCTCCATCGAATGCATCACGTGTGCGTTGCCTTCGCCGTTCACGCTCGACATGTCATGACCAGACATGTCCGTTCCCGACATGTCCTGATTTTTCCGCTCCTGTCCCCAAAGCAGGCAAGCCGATAGCAAACCCACAATCAACAGAGATTTACCCATAACACCCCTAAGAACAGCTCTTAAGTATGAACCCTAGATTGGGAGAAAATATGTGAGGAATTGTCGGCGGGAATTACGTCCGTGCTTCCGATTCTTTCTGTACCACGCCAAGCTCAGCCATGGCCTGCTCGGCTGCTTCTTTGCCAGAGCGCACGCAATCGGGCACCCCGATGCCTCGATACCCGTTCCCCGCCAGGAAAACGCGCGGCGAAGTTTTACGTTGTTGCTCGATCCGTTCCAACCTCTCTAAATGCCCGACACCGTACTGTGCCATAGCCTTGTGCCATTTGTAAACGCGAACAAATTCCGGATCGGCCGATATGCCGAGAATTTGCTTCAACTCATCGCGGACAATCTGCACGATCTCATCATCCGAAAGAAAAAGCGCAGACTCATCCCGCGTGCCGCCAAGAAAACAACGGATCAAAGCACGATCCTCTGGCGCACGATAAGAAAATTTATTATGCACAAACGTTGTGGCCAACATCCGCTTGCCCTCAATCCGCGGCACCAGTAAACCAAAGCCCGGCGGCAGCGAGGAGCGCACATCTTTGCCATATCCCAACGCCACGGTCACCGACGAACTGTAGGCAATACCATTCAATTCCAAGGCAAGCTGCGGATTACTCGGATGAATCAGCATTGCCGCCACGGGCGCAGATGTCGCCAAAATGACTGCATCGAATTGATCGGTATTAAAACCAGCTGACACAATCCAACCACCATCCTGCCGCTGCACCGCCTGTACCGGAGAGTTCAGGCGCAAACTTTCCCCAGGCAAATTCGCGACCAGGGTGTCGGCAAGCTGCTGCATGCCGCCCTTGAGCGTAGTAAAAAGGGGCGGTGCCGTCCCCTTCAGATTGGCAACGATCTTTTTTCGCGCCTTGACCATGCCACGCACCAGACTCCCATAGGCGGATTCCATCTCGGCAAAGCGCGGCAACACCGCACGCACGCTCAACTCCGACGCCGTCCCCCCGTAAACCCCCGATAGCAGCGGATCAGCAAGCCGCTCCACCATCTCGGCCCCAAAGTGACGCGCAACCAGCGAAGCCACCGATTCATCCTGTTCAGCCTTGCGACGTGGATGAAACCACTCTCGTAGCATGCGCAATTTAGTACGCCGCGAAAAAAGTGGGGAACGAGCAGCCGAAAGAATTTTTGTCGGCACCATGAACATCAGGCCGTCAGGAAGGGGGACCAGTTTCCCTTTCACCAGAACGTAAGTTTTGCGCTGCTGATCGTTGGAACCAATGAACTGATCTGCCAGACCAAGTTGGCGGGAGAGATTGGCAGCCCATGGCTTTTCGCTGATAAAAGAATCGGGTCCGGCTTCCACCAGGCAATCGTTTACGCGCTCGGTAAGTAGAACGCCACCCAACCGCCCCGAAGATTCGAACAATGTGTATGCGATTTGCGTTGCAACAAAGCCGCTCTGTTCGAGCGTATACGCAGCAGAAAGTCCAGAAATACCGCCGCCGACAATCGCGATCCGCTTCATGAAAGGTCAATCATCTAGATATATTGATTTGTCATTCCGCAGCGTGGATTCATCGCGGGAAGCATCTGCGGCTCCGGGACACGAGCACAGATTCTAGCAGCGAAATTAGATTCCTCCCCTTCGCCAACGCTCATCGTCGGAATGAAAAAATGGTCGACTCAAAGCCGGGCACGCACAATCTCCGCGAGTGCCTTAGACAGCAACGGAGACTCATTCAACGACTCCGCACGCCACAATCTCATCCCTTCCTTCTCCACAAATTCTTTGAACCCAATATCAATGTCATACAAAATTTCCACATGATCGCAAAGAAATCCGACAGGCTGAATGAAAAGTCCGTGCTGCCCTTTATTCTTCAGCGCAACTATGGTTTCTTCCACCGTAGGCCCAATCCAAGCCCCGCCCGACATCCCCTGACTCTGAAA
>JGI24806J26614_1000633_pt1 | contig 11369 bp, 8 predicted proteins | sample Kansoi200umMDA_FD_26614 | JGI IMG/M metagenome (IMG submission 26614)
GATCAATATTGCCCATCCTGATTTTCGGGCAGATCTTGAAAAACAGGCCAATGAATTACATTATTTGTAACCAGGACGTATAGTAAGAAAAAGTAGTAGACTGGAAATTTGGACTAGATTATGAATCGCAAAGCTAAAATCGTTGCAACCATCGGGCCCGCCAGTGAAAGCGAAGAAGTACTCGAGAAGCTTATCCTGGCTGGGATGAATGTCGCCCGTCTGAACTTTTCACATGGTACTCATCCTGACCACGCGCAGCGCATCGCTCGCATCCGTCGGGTTTCGGAAAAACTCGGCATGCCTATTGGCATTTTGCAGGACCTACAGGGACCAAAGATCCGCGTCGGGGAATTGCCGGAGCCCGTTCAGCTTTCGGAGGGGGAGGAGATTATTCTGTATGCAGCCGGGACAGCCAAACCGGAAAATGGACATAAAACAATCCCGGTGGATTTTCGCCAGCTTTTCGATTCTGTGCGGACCTCGGACCGACTTCTGCTCGACGATGGCCGGCTCACATTGGAAGTGACCTCTGTGAAAGGTCATAATACGTTGACCGCCAAAGTCCTGGTGGGTGGCTTGCTTTCCTCCCATAAGGGAATCAACCTTCCCGGGGTCCGACTGCGTATAGCCGGGTTCACAGAAAAAGATGAAGCCGACCTCGCCTTTGGAATCGCCCAAGGCGTGGATGCCGTTGCCATCTCCTTTGTCCGTACGGCTGACGATGTAAAGAAAGTTCAATATGCGATGGAGCGATTCTCGAACGGTAAACGTCTGCCCTTACTGATTGCGAAACTCGAAAAGCCGGAGGCGTTGGATAATCTGAACGCGATCCTCGAGATTGTGGATGGGGTGATGGTGGCGCGCGGTGACCTTGGGGTGGAGCTTCCGCCCGAACGTGTCCCTGTACAACAAAAGCATATTATTCGTGTGGCCAATCGGTGCGCGAAACTGGTGATCACTGCGACGCAAATGCTCGAATCAATGATCACCAATCCTTTGCCCACACGGGCCGAAGCCTCAGATGTCGCGAACGCGGTGTTCGATGGCACAGATGCTGTGATGCTTTCCGCGGAAACAGCTGCAGGAAAATATCCGGTCGAAGCCGTTCAAATGATGAATCGGATCGTGTGTGAAGCGGAAACCCATTATCTTGAATGGGGTATGGAACAAAATGTGCAGGGTTTCGAGCATAGCGATGCAGCCTCGATGGCACGCGCGGCACAGGTACTTGCCAACGATAAGAACGTCACCGCGGTAGCTTGTTTCACAATGCAAGGAGAAACAGCCTGGTTAATGTCCAAAATTAGGCCGCGCGTCCCAATCATGGCATTCACACCGGAACGAATGACATATACTCGTTTGGCATTTCTGTGGGGAGCGCGGCCGCAGCTGGTTCCGTTTGTAAACTCGCTCGAAGAAATGATTGATCATTTGGATCGCGCGCTCATGAACTCGGAAGTGGTTCAATCCGGCGATCAGGTCGTGTTGATCTGCGGATTTCCTGTTGGCGCGGTCCGTCCGCCCAATATGGCGTTGTTACACAATGTGGGGGAATGATCAGGTCGATTGTGTGATAAAGACCAAAAAATCCAGCGGGTCAACTTGCAGGTTTCCATTAAGAAGAAAAGTTCTCTTGCCGTGGGCAGGAGTCTTTTCTTTTACCGAGAGATCTTCCATGACAGGAGCGGAAATGGTTTGAAAGTCTTCGGAAAAATTCGCGAAGATGAGGGCACCTTCCGTTCCCTGAGTTCGAGAAAATCCAAGAACATGGTCATTTTCGGTGGGAATGATTTCCAGCTCTCCTCCTGAGAACAATTCATAACTCTTGCGCAGTTCGATCAATTTTTGCAGGCCCAGGTACACACGCCCCTCAATCGTCTCTGGGTCATTTCTTTTTGAATACCGTTCCCAGTCTGCTTTTGGGCGGTGCACCCAGCGACTATCGTCGCGATGGGCAGGATCCTCCCGATAACCATAATCATTCAACGTTCCGATCTCGTCACCCAGATACAGGAGGGGAATCCCACCCGCAGTCAAGATCACACCATGGATTAACAGAATCCGCCGGATCGCCAGTTCCACTTCGGCTGGACCCTCCTCTTCCAGCGCCCTCTCGAGCCCGGCCAGGGAGGCACACGTACCGCTGATCCGACAATCTCCAGTCTTGGGATTCTCCTGGAAAGGCAGGCCGCGGGCGAAGCTCCCCGGGAATCGTCCACGATAAAACTCGTTGAGAAAACGGCGATGGTCATAACCGTTGACTCCCAGTACGGCGGCATCTTCATCTGAAAATGTCCAGCCGATATCATCATGAACGCGTACATAATTTACCCAGGCTGTGTCAGGATGAATTTTGAAGCGCCGTTCTAAGGCCTGCGAAAGCAGACGCACTTTCCGCGTAGCAAGAGAGTTCCAAAGTAACGCCATCAGCAGCGGATTGTAGGATAACTGGCATTCATCCGGCGCAATGTATTTCACCACTTCGTCTGGATGAACAATCGCTTCCGATTTGAATAAAAGTGCTGGAGAGGCAATTCGGGCCACCGCGTTAAACGCCCTGATCAATTCATGGGCCCCCGGTAGATTTTCACAATTCGTTCCAAGTTGCTTCCAGATGAATGCGACGGCATCCAGTCGGATCACTTCCACGCCCTGATTGGCCAAGAAGAGCATTTCCTCCGCCATACGGTTGAAGACCGCCGGGTTGGAATAGTTCAAATCCCATTGATAGCTGTGAAACGTGGCCCAGACCCAGCCCCCATCTTTGAGCACGTTTTTGAAAAAAGTGAATGCGCCGGGATGCTCATCGGGAAATATTTCCCGCAGGTTCCGTTCATAAGCATCGGGCATTTCGCGGTCTGGAAAGATTCGGTAAAAATCCATGAATTCTTCTTCCCCTGCTCTGGCATGCTCCGCCCAGGTGTGTTGATCGGAAGTGTGATTAAAAACCAGATCCACAACAAGGCTGATACCCGCCGAACGCAACTCCCTGGCCAGGGAGGCAAGCTGTTCCATGGTGCCCAGTGACGGATTCACTTCACGATAGCTACTGACCGCATAGCCCCCGTCATTTTCGCCGTCCGGAGCCTTAAACAAGGGCATGAGGTGGAGATAGGTAAGCCCTAACTCTTTGAAGTATGGGATTTTGGATTTCACGCCTTCAAGATCATCGGCAAAAAGATCGACGTAACAGACGCCGCCCAGCATCTGATTCGATTGAAACCAGAGCGGATTTGTTTCACGGGCTTGGTCCAGGGCGCGCAATTCGTCGGGGCGCTGAAACCAGGCCCGGGCCAGGCTGACCAGCAAATCCTCAAGATGAAAGAAAAAATCGTAACGAGTGCTGTATAAACCAAAATATAAGTTGAACAGGGATGGGAAATATTTCTGTAATCGTTCCAGGAAGACCTGCCAGCCTTGGGAGTCTGAAGTAATGCTTTCGGAGAATTCTCTCTCCAGGCGCGGAAGTAGACGCTGGAGTGTGCGTTCTGCCTCGTGTTCAGTGTTGAGACTAAGCATGTTCAGTTCTCCCTTGTCTCGAATTTTGCGGGTGTAAGATGAAACAGGTCAAGCGAGTTAAGCACCACATTCCCGCCTTCAACAAAGAGTTCAAGCCCTCGGCTCTGGTCACTCGGGAAGATACAATCCGTGAATGTCACCAGTCCATCATTTGCAAAGACTTCGACGGATGAGCTATCCACAAAGATGTGTAAGCGAATCAGATCGTTGATCGGAGCCAAGGTCGCGGCATGGACGCGCCCAAATTTCTGATGAAAATCTACACAACCGGAGAGAGTGCGATCGAGGAGAAGCCTGTGTTCCTTCATCTCATATCTGATCGTCGTTCGCTCACGCTGGCCGGTCCGGACGTGGAAACCAAACGAGTCGACCTCTTGATTGATCTTGAACTCAGCGATCATTTCCAAGGAGCTGCCGCGAAAATTTGCAAGTAGATTTGTGTTCGGCTGAATGATCTTTCCCTGCCAATGGTCGTGTTTCCCACGTAGATCTTGCATTTCAGGGATAGGCTTCTGAACGAGGCGAATCCCCTCCTCCGTCCTTGCGAGCGATAATTCCCTTATCAGCGTAAACGTGCCGCGCCAGTTGGACGAGGGAATCAACAGCGCGTATTGCCAATTATTCATCCAGGCCAGCATAAGACGGCGTCCGTTAGGCTCATCGTTCCAGGATTGAGCCGCGTAGTAATCAGCTCCGAAATCTGCCCAAAGTGTGGTTTCCTTTGGATTTTCGGAAGTAAACGCTTGGCCGTCAAAGGTACCGACAAAATATTGAGTCCCTGAACCTCCCCCTGGGGCGCCATCTTGAACGCCAACTGTCAATATCCAGCGGGCTTCCTGTCCATCCTCGATCGGCAGCTCAAACAATTCTGGTGTTTCCCAGACGCCCACGGTGGTGCCGTAGCCGGGACCGAGCTCTCCGCTGCCTGTCCAGTGAATCAGATCGGGAGATGTATAGAAGAGAATCCTGTCATGGGCTGCCAGGCACATGACCCAATGCCCACCCTCTGGCTTGCCATACCAGAACACTTTGGGGTCACGAAAATCGCGAATCCCCTCGAGTGCTAGCAGGACCGGGTTTCCATGAAACTTCTTCCAGCTACGCCCGGCATCGCGACTGTACGCTACACTCTGACTCTGAACATCTTCCTTGTGGTGCGTAAAAATGGACACCATCGCGTCCTTGCCAAAGCCCGCTGTGTTCTTTCGATCGATGACGGCGCTGCCGGAAAAGATCATCCCGTTTTCATCTGGATATAAGGCGATTGGCAGATGGTCCCAATGGACGAGATCCTGACTGACCGCATGCCCCCAGTGCATCGGCCCCCACAGATCACTGGCGGGGTGGTATTGATAGAAGAGATGATATTCGCCCTTGTAGTACACCAAACCATTTGGATCATTCATCCAATTGGCAGGCGGAGTGAAATGGTAGTGTGGACGATCGTGCTCGCCCACAGGTTGATCTCCGTGGTCAGGTATAGGACTCTCAAAATTTTGTGTCATTTAACGAAGCTTGTAGTGGGTGTCAGAGACGTCACGTAACCGTGTCGCGGCGATCTCCGGAGTGATATCGCGCTGAGGCATCGCCAGCATTTCGAACCCGACCATGAATTTTCTCACGGTAGCCGAACGCAACAGCGGAGGATAAAAATGAGCGTGCAACGTCCATTCCGGGTGTGGCTCTCCATCGAAAGGGGCCTGATGAAATCCCATGGAATAGGGGAAGGAGATTTCGAATAAATTGTCGTAACGGATCGTGAGCTGTTTGAAAATGTCCGCCAGACTACTGACTTCGGTCGGTGTAAGATCGGTCAGGTGACTCGAACTGCGGTGGGCGATGACGAGGGCTTCAAACGGCCACACCGCCCAAAATGGGATCAAAGCTGTGAAATGATCATTTGTGGCGATAATACGCTGCTTATGCTTTTGTTCTTCAGCCAGATAATCAGATAGAAGCGGACGTCCATTTTTATGGAAATACTCGCGCAGATGGTCCAGCTCCTTGGCGGGCTCGTTCGGGATGTGTCCTGTGGCCCAGATCTGGCTATGGGGATGCGGATTCGAACACCCCATCATGGCGCCCTTGTTTTCAAAGACCTGCACATATTTGATGAAGTCTTTCGTTCCCAATTCGGCAGTCTGTTCGGTCCAGGTCGTGATGACATTCTTGATTGCAGGTAGTTCCAGTTCGGGGAGCGTCAAATCATGGCGCGGCGAAAAACATACCACGCGGCAAAGGCCGCGCTCCGCTTCCGCAACCAAGACCGAAGAGTCCGATACAAATGTCTCTTCGACAGGATCAGGCAAAAGGGCGGCAAAGTCATTCTCGAAGGAGAACGTTCCACTATAGTTTGGGTTCTTTACGCCGCCAGCCCGTTCATTCCCCGGACAAAGGTAGCAGGTGGGATCATATTGCGGCAAATTCTCCGGGGGTGTTTTCTCCACCTGTCCCAGCCAGGGACGTTTGGCGCGATGTGGAGAAACCAGGACCCACTCCCCGGTGAGAGGGTTGAAACGACGATGAGGGAATTCAAACATGCCTATGTCCTTATTCGATGGGTTTGATGGGCGACGATTTGCTCTGTATAGTGATCCAATGAATGACTTGAGATGGAAAGCTTCTTGCCTATCTGTTTTTCAATGTTGGTTTTTGGTTTTTTGCTTTTTCAACCAGAGGAAAGTATAGGGCTGCAATCTCACCTGTGAATCGATCGTTTGTTCCCGATCAGAGAACAAATCAATGTAATCACCTCGCTGTTCCTGGGGCAGTTCAATGGTTTGTGGGTCAGCGCTCAGATTATTGAGAATCAGGAAGGTCCCATCTTGATAGTTACGCCTATAGATAGCCAGGGAAGGATTAGCCGTGAGCACCCATTCCATGCTCCCGCGCCCAAATGCCTGATGCTGTTTGCGGACCCGGATCATTTTACTGATTGCATGGAACAATGAGTCCTGATCGGCCACCTGGCCGGTCACATTGAGATGATGGTAGTCCAATGCACCTTTGACAAAATCGGTGAACGGCGTGCCCGTCGTGAAGCCTCCATTCGGAGAGTCATCCCACTGCATCGGAGTTCTCACCCCGTTTCGATCGAACAACTCAATGTTATCGCCCATCCCAATTTCATCCCCGTAATAAATGATGGGCGAACCGGGCAACGTAAACAACAGGGAATTGGCCAATTCGATCTTTCTTCGATCGTTATCCAGCAGAGGCGCCAGTCTTCGGCGAATCCCAAGATTGAGCTTCATGCGCGGCTCGGGTGCATATTGTCCCCACATCCACTGGCGTTCTTCCTCGGTGACCATTTCGAGGGTCAGTTCATCGTGATTGCGCAGGAAGATACACCATTGACAGTTTTGCGGGATGGCAGGTGTCCGGTTCAGGATTTCGATCATATCGTCGGCCCGACCTTTTTTGAGCGCCATAAAAATGCGGGGCATGATCGGGAAGTGAAATCCTATATGGAACTCGTCTCCATCCCCAAAATACGGACGTACCTCTTCCGGCCACTGATTTGCCTCGCAGAGCAGAATCCGCCCCGGATAATGTTCATCGATAAAGGCCCGTAGTTTCTTCAGGTAGTGATGAGTTTCAGGCAGGTTCTCACAATTGGTGCCTTCACGCTCAAAGAGATAGGGCACGGCGTCGGCGCGGAAGCCATCGATGCCCAGCTCAAGCCAGAACCCGGCGATCTTGATCATTTCCTCCTGCACCCTAGGGTTGTCGAAGTTCAAATCGGGCTGGCTGGCGTAAAACCGGTGCCAATAGTATTGACCCGCTTGCTCATCCCAAGTCCAGTTGGATGGTTCTGTGTCCAGAAAGATGATGCGTGCCTCACGATATTTTTGGTCTGTGTCGCTCCAGACGTAATAATCCCGATAAGTTGAATTACGATCGGCGCGCGCAGCCTGAAACCATGGGTGTTGATCGGAGGTGTGATTCAGTACAAGATCCATAATGATGCGGATGCCTCGCTGATGGGCCTCTTCGAGCAGAGTTTTGAAATCATCCAAGGTCCCAAACGTTTCGGCAATATTGTAATAGTCTGCGATATCATACCCATCATCTTTCAATGGGGAAGGATAGATCGGCATCATCCAGATGCAATCCACGCCCAGGTTCTGCAAATAGTCCAGCTTTTGTGTCAGTCCCTTAAGGTCGCCGTGCCGATCGCCATTGCTGTCTTTAAAGGCACGGACAGAGAGCTCATAGAAGACCGCATCTTTGTACCAGAGTGTATCTTGTTTCATCCTATATCCTCGCTAAATACTGCGACAAGACTTTCGTATGATGAGTTCTGTGCTCAGGAGTTGTCTGCGTGTGGGTGGTTCTTTCCCTTGTAACAAGTCGATCAGCAGCAGACATGCCATTCGGGCCAGTTCCTGAGCTGGCAAGCGGATGGTGGTGAGAGGCGGATCGGCATATTGTGACCACGGAATATCATCGAAGCCGATCATGGAAATATCTTCTGGAGCTCGCAATCCGGCCTCACGCAGCGCCGCGTTTGCGCCAATCGCGACATTGTCACTGGCCACAAACACCGCGGTAAAGAGACGCCCTGCCAGCAAGGACTTCATCTGCCAATAGCCACTCTGCGGATCGAAATCTCCGTAGCGGATCAGTCGCTCATCAAAGGAAAGCCCTGCAGCCAGGAGCGCATCCTGGTAACCCAGCATGCGGTCAGAGGAGGAACTAAAGTTTTTCGGCGCATTAGTGATGCAGGCGATATGGGTGTGACCAAGCTTGATCAAATATTCGACCGCATTTTTGGCTGCCAGACGGTTGTCTACATCCACAGAATAGAGATTTGTTCCCCTCAGTTCACCCATCAGCACCGTTGGAAGTTCCACCTCTGCCAGCTTCTTGAGTCCAGCGTCGTCGATGCGAGGTGTCAGCAGGATCATGCCATCGATGTGTTTGGCGCGGGCCAATTCCAGGTAAGCTCGATCCTGGTGTTCCACTTCCACCGATTCAAAGAGGAGACGTAATTTGCGTTCCTTTACAACCTCCATTAATCCACCAATGATCTGTGGCAGAAATGCATCCGTTGCGATGTGATGGGGACTGCGCGTCATCACCAGCCCAATTGCTTTCGTCCGGCGGCTGGCGAGAGCCTGGGCGCTGGCATCCGGGATATAACTCAGGCTCTCCGCGGCCTCCAGGACTTTCTGACGAGTTTCAGAAGAGATATTCATGCCTTTGACGTTATTCAAAACGAAGGAGACAGTGGTGCGGGAAACTCCCGCCCGGTCGGCGACATCCTGACTAGTAACGCGCTTATTACCCATTTTTTTAGCTGTGTTCTGGAATAGATTATGAATTAACGCGTGTTAATAACACGCGTTAATAGTGTAGCAAAATCAAAATTGATTGTCAATAGGGTTCACGGCTGGAAACAGGGCTTTCTCAAAGTTGGCCAAAAGAGACCTTTCTCGGTTATGCTTTTGTGTGAGGCACAAATCCATAAACACGAGGAAGGTCACGATGGAGTCTAACACAAGTCAAATCCTGAACTTGGGCAGTCTGTATCATCGGTTGGAGGGGTTGAAGGATAAGAGGAAGGCCAGAGGGAAACGGTATGCTCTGGCAATGATCTTGTTAGGGATGTTTCTGGCGAAGTTGTGTGGGGAAGACAAGCCGAGTGGGATAGCGGAGTGGGTCGCCTGGCGAGGGCAGTGGATTGCACAGGTTTTGGGGCTGAAGCGTAAGAGCATGCCCAGTCATCATACCTATCGCCGGGCATTGGCAGACCATGTGGACGCCCAGGAGTTTGAAGCGTTGGCCCGCGACCATCAGCAACAGCATGGGAAAGCAGGTTATCAGGTAGTGATCGCGCTGGACGGGAAGATCCTGCGTGGCACCATTGATCTGGAAACCAATGATGGGTTATGCCTGCTGGCAGTATTCTTGCCAGGGGAAGGGATCACTCTGGCTCAAATTGCCATCCCAGATAAGCAAAGTGAAGTGAGTGCTGCACCCACCCTGCTACGTTGGGTGGATTTGCGCAATAAAGTGGTCATTGGGGATGCCTTGCACACCCAGCGCCAGATTTCGATCCAGATCGGGAAAGCCGGAGGCAACTACTTGTGGACGGTGAAGGGCAACCACCCGCAACTTCTCCGGGATTTGCAGGATTGGTTCGATGACAAAGTACCTCTCCTACCTGGTCAGGGTTGTCCACCGAAGGACTTTCAATCCGCCACCCTGACCAGCAAAGGTCACGGCAGACTGGAAGTGCGGACCCTCACGACCAGCAGCCAACTCAATGATTTTCTGGACTGGCCTTTTCTCCGACAAGTCTTCAGGCTCGAACGCACCCTTACCATTTCGAAGACCAAGAAAACTCGTCAGGAAACCATTTATGGCGTGACGAGTTTAGCGGCCGAGCAAGCTTCGCCTTCTGAACTCTTGCGCATGCTGCGCTCCTACTGGCAGATCGAAAACGCCTTGCATTATCCTCGGGATGTGACCCTGCGGGAAGACCAGACCCGCTTCAAAAGCCATACCGCCGCTCACAATATGGCTATTATTAATAACTTGGTCTTGGGTTGTCTCGCCACGTCTTCTTTCCCTTTTATTCCTTCCGCCCGACGCTTCTTTGCCGCTCACCCCGACCAAGCCCTTGCCCTCTTACTTTGAGAATGCCCTGCGGCTGGAAATGACCAGGCCGATTCCAATCAAGAGTCCTCCGAGCAGAAAGAGGGGCGTGATCGGCTCCCTTAGGAAGAGCCATCCCAGCAATGTTCCAACGACGGGTTGGGCAAAGAAGGTCAGAGAGGCCAATCCTGCATTCACAAAGGCGAACGCTGTATTCCAGAGGACCATCGCCAACGCGGTGGAAATAATCCCCAGGAAGAGCACGCCTGCAATGACACCGGGAGTGATCGTTCCCATCCCAACCGTGGACAACTCCCATGCCCCTGCTGGAATGACGACTGGCAATCCGCCGATAAATGCAATGAGACTGAATAACAACACATCGGTATTCTGCGTCACCTTGCGAACAAGCACGGAATAGAGCGCCCATGTGACCGCCGCGCCGATGAGGGACAGATTACCAAGAAATAAATCAGGATTTAGTTGCGCGGAGCGGGGATCAATCACAGCAATCACGCCCAGGGTTGCCAGAAAAAGTGCCATCAGCCTTCGGGCCGTGATCTTTTCCTTAAGCCATATCCAGGCGAAGAGCAATACGAAGGCGGGCGTAGCGGATGTCACCAAAGACCCGTTTGCCGCGGTGGAAAGTTTGGTCCCCAGGAATTGTAGACTTAATGAGATTCCGTACCCGACAAAACCGACGCCTAGCACTTGGCCGGTCTGTTTGCGTGAAGTCGCGGGAAAACCGCGCAGGAAGAGAACAATTGCGAGGGTCATTGAGCCCAAGATCAATCGAATTGTCACTAAGCTGAAGGGAGGGATGATTTCCAGGACAACTTTACTGACAACATACATGCCGCCCCAAATAGAAGCTGCGCCCAGGCCGCAAAGCAGACCCACAAGTGTTCTGTTCATAAGACGGGGATTATATCAACAGGACTCAACGTCTCCTGACGTTGAAGCTCCAACGACTGGAGTCGTTGAGTCCGTTTTTACCAATCCTTGCTTTGTCTCAGCTTCTTGATATCCCCTCGTCGTTTCTTCTCTTTCAATCGTTCTTCTTTTGACATCGCGCTGGGCTTTGTCTTCTTGCGTTTCTTTGGTTCGACAAGCGATTTTCGTACGAGCTCAACAAATCGCTGAATGGCGCCTTCCCGATTTTGCTCCTGCGTACGGAAACGCTTGGCTTCGANATGGTAAGGGTGCGTTCGAGCCTGAAGACTTGTCGGAGAAAAGGCCAGTCCAGA
>JGI24806J26614_1000634_pt1 | contig 11354 bp, 7 predicted proteins | sample Kansoi200umMDA_FD_26614 | JGI IMG/M metagenome (IMG submission 26614)
ATACTATGATTTTCAATTATTTACTCGTAGTTGGTCAAATATTTGACAGTTATTTTACTCTCTTTTCATACCCTACATTTGATTATCCAAAAAAACTAATTGCAAAAAAAAACTACTATGAGAAAAGACCAATTGACTAGCTTATTATTAAAGCTCCTGGTTCTTATTTTGATAATTCCTTCCACAACTAAGGCGCAAAATATTACTGTAAAGGGAACCGTGAAAGATTCCCAGGGCAATTTATTGCAGGGTGTTTCGATAAAAGTCAAAGGTTCCGGATCCGGCACATCCACCGTTACAAATGGAACATTTTCGTTGCCAGTTAGTGTACCTTCCCCGGTACTTGAGTTCAGTTCTGTTGGCTTTAAAACACAAACCATCCCGGTAAAAAATGATAATGAACTTATTGTTGTAATGCAGGAATCTGCAAGCCAGTTGGCAGATGTAGTAGTGGTAGGCTATGGCACTCAAAAGAAATCAAATCTTACCGGTGCAGTTGCATCTATTGGGAATAAAGATTTTAAAAACCAGCCTGTGACCAATTTAGCCAGCAGCATCCAGGGTAAATTATCCGGCATCAATGTAACATCTCCTTCCGGCACACCGGGTGCTGGTTTGCTGGTAAGCATCCGTGGTGCACAAAATCCTTTATACGTGGTGGATGGGATTCCAATGCTGAGTGAGAGTAACTCTTCATTATCTACTTCATTCAACACTACCGGCGAAGAAGTTGGGCAGGGGCAAAACATCAGTTCCATTTCTGATATCAACCCCGATGATATTGAATCCATCGAAATCCTGAAAGATCCTTCCGCAGCTGCTATCTATGGTTCCAGGGCATCAAACGGCGTGGTGCTGGTAACAACTAAAAAAGGAAAGTCAGGAAAATCGCAGATCGGTTTTAATATGTATACAGGTTTTCAGCAGGTAGCCAGGAAATTGAAATTCTTAAACTCACAGCAATTTGTTGATTTGATTGAAGAAGCAAGAAGCAATGACCTGAAATTATATAACGCCAACCCGGATGTATTCGGGCCAGATTTTGATGCTTCTGTGCTAACAGACCCTTTAAACTATTCCGCAGGAAATATCAATACAGTTTGGTTAGATGAAGTAATGCGTACCGCACCCATCAACAATTATGAAATAAGTGTAAAAGGGGGTAATGAGAAAACCCGTTTCTATATGAGTGGCGGCTATTTTGATCAGCAGGGTATTGTAATTGAAAACTATTTTAAAAGGATCAATGCACGGGTAAATATAGATCACAGCATCACTGACAGACTAACCATCGGCACTAACCTGTCTGTTGCTAAAACTAACAACCGCAGGAGTTTTAACGATGATACATACAGCGGCATTATTACTAACGCTATTGGTGCATCGCCACTAATGCCGGTATATGATGAAAATGGAAATTATTCAAAGTTTGAAGATTACCAGGTAAGTTGGTTGTCTGATAATCCTGTAAAGTCTGCACATGAAATCCGGGGCTTTTCTGATGGCTATCGTTTTTTGGGTTCTGTATATGGAGAATATAAAATAAGCAGTGCTTTAAAATTTAAAACATCGTGGAGTACAGATTATAATTCATTAACCGATAGATTATTTTTATCTCCTATTACTACAGATGGCGGACCGATTGGAGGAAGGGCCACTAAAGCAAATTTTTCAAGCATCAGTTGGCTCAATGAAAATATTTTAAGTTTTCAAAAATCGTATGATAAACACAACCTTGGTTTATTGGCTGGCTTCACACAACAAAGCACTACATCTGACAGGAATGCCGTTTCAGGACAAGGCTTTCCGTTAGGTAGTAATTTGTCTGATGTATCTGTTGCAGCCATCATTACAAGAACGCCGGTTTCGCCTGGTGGAAACAACAGGCTGCATTCTTATTTGGCAAGAGCCACTTATGATTATGATGGAAGATTTTTGGCAAGTGTGGTGTTCCGTGCAGATGGTTCTTCAAGATTTAATAAGGGTAAGCAATACGGTTATTTTCCATCTGTAAGTGTTGGCTGGAACATCAACAAAGAAAAATTCATGGACGACAGTAAAACATTGACTGCATTAAAATTAAGAGCCAGCTACGGTTTTACCGGTGACCAGGAAATTGGAGACTATCAAAACAAACCTCTTTGGCAACCTGCTATCTACAACGGTCAGTCTGGTCTGAAACCAAAACTGATCACAGATCCAAATCTTACGTGGCAAAAAAATAAAGGTATTAATGCAGGAATTGATTTTGAATTCTGGAATGGTCTACTGAGTGGCTCTGCTGATTATTATGTAAATACAAGAACAGATTTGTTGAATTATGTTCCCATTGCAGGATCTACCGGTTTCGCAACATTGCTCACCAATGGCGGGGAAGTGGAAGACAAAGGTTTTGAATTCAATATCACTTCAAGAAATATTAATACGAATGATTTTAAATGGAGCACCAGTTTCAACATCACCTTCCAAAAAAATACATTGTTGAAAACACCCGTTGACAACCAGTTATTAAGTGCCTTCAATGACCTGAACCCGACACATATTTTAAAAGTAGGTGAAGCAGTAGGAAGTTTTTGGGGCGTAAAATTCACCGGCGTTGATCCGCAAACAGGAGATGCAACATTTGAAGACCTGAACAAGGACGGTGTAATTGATGATAATGATGCACAGATATTAGGTCATGCAAGACCCGACTATTATGGCGGTATCACCAATAATTTTAAATACAAAAATATCGACCTGTTGATCGCCGCACAATTTAGCGTGGGCAACAAAGTGTATAATTTGATCCGGCCTGTTTATGAAAACCTTGGTTACAGCAATGATGGCGGGCTTGACCAGGTGTATGCAAATAACTCAACACTTGTGCTGGACAGGTGGAGAAACCCAGGCGATAAAACGGATGTTCCAAGACCCTCTTTTGTTACCCAGAATTATTATGAAAATTCATCCATGTTTGTAGAAGATGCTTCGTTCTTCAGGATACGAACTATCAGTATCGGTTACACTTTTAATAAGCAATCAATTAAATTTTTAAATGGTTTACGGGTATATGCACAAGTGCAAAATGCTTTGCTGTTTACAAAATATAAAGGTTTCGATCCTGAAGTGAGTTCCAATGGTGGTAACATAGACCGTACTGCCGGTGTGGATTATGCAGCTTACCCACCTGCAAGGACATTTACTTTTGGCTTTAACCTGAACCTTTAATCTTTAAAAGAAAACAACACATGAAATCATTACTAAAAAATATACTGGCTTCTTTTATTGCTTGCAGCTTACTTTTTTCCTGTCAAAAATTAGATGTGAATTCTCCAACGGATGTGCCAACCAGTGAAGTATTTAAAAATGCAGACGGCTTAAGATCAGCACTAACAGGCTTGTATAATAATTTGCAGCAAAGAGATTATTATGGAGCGTATTATCCATTGATGAGTGACCTGAACAGTGATGTAAGTACTGCAGGCGGATATGATATTCCTGCATTGAATGATATTGGCGCACATGCTGTAACAGCCTCTAATGTGTACGCTGAAAAAATGTACCTGGCATTATATAAATGTATTGCCAATACCAATGAAATATTAGCGGCTGTTGATAATATTGCAGATGTAAACCTGAGTGAGGATGAAAGAAAAACGATCAAGGGGCAAACATTGGCCATTCGTGGCATGGTTCATTTTGATGCACTGAGAATGTTTGGTTATCATTGGGACCTTTCATCAGCGTATGGTATTCCTGTTGTATTGACTGTGCAGAGTGCTTACGATGTTGTTCAGAGAAGTTCTGTTGCAGATTCTTATGCAGCTATATTGAAAGATCTGAATGATGCTGATGCTTTGCTGGAAGGCTCAGACTTAACTGCCCAATACGCCAATGCTCAATTTGTGAAAGGGCTGCTGGCAAGAGTTTATCTCTATCAAAAAGATTATGACAATGCAGCAGCGTTTGCAACTGCTGTAATTGATGATGGTACTTATACATTACTGGACACAGAAAAATTCCCAACGATCTATTCATCAAGGCTTACTTCAGAATCTATATTTGAATTGAGCTTTGATGCACAAAACCAAAGCGCTTTCAATGGCAGTACTTATGTAAGATCCGATGCATTACGCACAGAAATATTCTTTTTAGCTAACCAGGGAATGAAAGATTTTTTTGATGCAAGAACAGGTGATAAAAGAAGTGAACTATTGGATTTTGTTGATAATGATGTTAGTATTTTACCCGATGGCAGAACACAAAAATATCGTGGAGAAGTAACCAAAGATAATCCTGCGTACATCTTACGCATTGCTGAATTATATCTGGTTGCAGCCGAAGCAAAAAAATTAGCGGGCGGCGGTTTGGAGTATTTAAATACACTTCGTGAAAATCGTGGTATGACTGCATTATCTGATGCAGATGTACCTGATGAAGATAGCTTTTTACAGGCAGTGCTGGATGAGCGCCTGGCAGAACTAAACTTTGAAGGCCATCGCTATTTTGACCTGGCCCGTTATCAAAAAATACAAGAAGTACTTGGGGTGGATAATACCAACGCTGTGTTCCCCATTCCTCAAAGAGAAATAACTGCTACCAATGGTGTATTGGTGCAGAATCCCGGCTTTTAAAAAATGAGAGGGCCTGTTTTTTGAATGCTGCTAATATGAACGATTAAAAAATTATACTGATGGTCTTTAAATCCATATATCCCTACACACAGGAAGTAATTGCGGAATATCCATTGATGGATAATAAAACAATTGATACATGCATTGAAACAGCAGACAAAGCATACCTGGTTTGGAAAAATAAAAGTTTTGAAGAACGGGCAAATGTATTCACAAATGTAGCTGCTATTTTAAAAAGAGACAGAGATACACTTGCAACAGTCATTACTAAAGAAATGGGTAAGGTGATTGCAGAATCAAAAGCCGAGGTAGAGAAATGTGCGTACACGTGTGAATATTACGCAGAACATGCCGAAGCATTTTTACAGGATGAACCACATGAAGCAGGTTATCAAAAAAGCTTTGTTGGTTACCAGCCAATTGGTGCGGTACTTGGCATCATGCCCTGGAATTTTCCTTTCTGGCAGGTATTCCGGTACGCTGCTCCAACTTTGATGGCAGGCAACGTTACGATGCTGAAACATGCTCCTAACGTTTGCGGATGTGCCAAAAAAATGGAAGAAATATTTTTACAAGCCGGCGCACCTGCGGGTGTTTTTCAAACGCTGATCATTGACACAACTGCTGTAGAAAAATTATTGGAAACACAGATCATACAGGCGGTAACACTTACCGGAAGTGAAAGAGCGGGGAGCTCTGTTGCAGCCATTGCAGGAAAGAATATAAAGAAATCGGTTCTTGAATTGGGCGGTTCAGATGCATTGATCGTGTTACCTGATGCAGATATGAAAAATGCAGCAACTGTAGCATTGCAATCGAGGATGCAGAATGCAGGGCAATCCTGCATTGGTTCTAAAAGATTTATTGTGCTGAAAGATGCAATGAATGATTTTATGCAGCAGGTGAACCAGATCATGAAAACATTGAAACAGGGGGACCCTTTTGATGCTTCTATCACAACCGGGCCAATGGCAAGATTAGATCTTGTTGAAAATCTTAAAACACAGCTGGAACAATCTGTAGCAGCCGGTGCACAACTCATTTATGGAGGAGAAGTGGCCGGCTGTAATTTTCAACCTTCAATATTACAGCATGTACAAAAAGGAATGGCAGCATTTGACCAGGAAACTTTTGGGCCGCTTGCAGCAGTGATTGAGGCGAAAGATGAATCAGATGCTGTGGCACTGGCAAATAATTCTGAATATGGTTTAGCAGGCAGTATCTGGACAAAAGATATTGAGAAGGGAATTTCATTGGCAAGAAAGATCACCACAGGTGCTGTATTTATTAATTCATTGGTAAAAAGCGATCCAAGACTTCCGTTCGGCGGTGTAAAAAAATCGGGCTATGGCAGAGAGCTTGGCCGGCATGGAATTTTAGAATTTGTAAATGCAAAAACAATTGCAGCAATGTAAAATGTTACAGCGGTAGGCACCGGAGGTCAGACCGCTTTGCAGTAGTCATAAATTAAAACAAAAAATAATTAGAAGAGTCTATTCACCACATGAGTAATTCACAAATTATCCTTGATAGAAGAAAACAGCTTGTCCCAAACGCTATCGGCATATTTAATCCATCTACGGCAATAAGTGCCAATGGAAGCATTATCACAGATGCGGATGGAAAAGAGATGATTGATTTTGCAGGAGGCATTGGTGTGGTAAATGCAGGTCATTGTCCACCACCGGTGGTTGCTGCTATTGCAGAACAGGCCGCAAAGATGATCCACTGCAGTTTTAATGTAGCTACTTACGATCTGTACATGCAGTTGGCAGAAAAACTTGTTGAATTATTTCCGCATGGCGATAAAACAAAAGTAATGCTGACAAATTCTGGTGCAGAAAGTGTAGAGAATGCGATCAAGATTGCAAGGCAGGCAACCGGAAGACAAGCGATCATTTGCTACGACAGTGCTTTTCATGGACGTACCATGATGGCCATGACGCTAACATCAAAAGTTGGATATAAGTTAGGTTGTGGTCCTTACGCACCTGAAGTGTACCGCCTTCCTTTCCCGGATTATTACAAATTGAGCAACGGACTTTCTGAAGATGATTTTTCGGCTCAGCATTTACGTGAGCTGGAAGAATTCTTTCATACCAATGTGCCTGAAAACCAGGTGGCAGCTATTATCATAGAACCGGTGCAGGGCGAAGGTGGTTTTAATGTGGTACCAAAAAAATATTTACAAGGGCTTAGAAAAATATGTGATCAGTATGGTATACTACTAATATTAGATGAGGTACAAAGTGGTTTTGGCCGGACCGGTAAATGGGCAGCCTACCAGCATTTTGATGTAGTGCCTGATATTTCAACGTGGGCCAAATCAATGGGCAGTGGCATGCCAATTGGCTGTGTGATCGGCAAGGCTGAAATAATGGATAGCTGTAAACCTTCTACTATTGGAGGCACTTACCCCGGCAACCCTGTTTGCTGTGCTGCCTCTATTGCTACCATCAAATACATGGAAGAAATTAACATTAATGCATTGGGTGAAAAGGTTGGCCTTATTGTAAGAGATCGGTTTAATAAAATGAAAGCACAATTCCCTGCCATTGGTGATGTTCGTGGACTGGGTGCTATGATGGCTTTCGAATTGGTGAAGAATAATGACCCTCATCAACCGGATACAGATACCTGTAAAAAATTAATTGCTTATTGTGCAGCCAATGGATTAATCGTAATCAATGCAGGCGTAAATGGAAATGTGATACGCATTTTAAGTCCACTGGTGATAGAAGAAAATTTGTTGAACAAGGGATTGGATATTATTGAAAATGGATTGAAAGAAATGTTAGGATAGTATATGATGGGTCGCCATTAGGGCGGCTCACCATGAAAATAGCCGTTTGAATAAACCGGGTAAGCCGCCCTTAAGAAGTGAGCCACCCAAAAAAGATTGCAACATGAAAGCACTTCAATACATAAATGGCGAATGGGTAGAAGCAATTGATAAAAAAACAATTGAGCTCATCAATCCTGCCACAGAAGAATTGATTGAAACCATCAGCTTTGGTAATGAAAAGGATTGCAATGCTGCCATTGCAGCGGCTCAGGAAGCATTTAATACCTGGAGCAAAACCACTCCTTACTTCCGTGCCAACATTTTAAAAAAAGCGGCTGATCATATCCGTGAGCATGTGGATGAGATCGCAAAAGATATGGTACTGGAAAGTGGCAAACCGTTGGCTGAAGCAAAAGGCGAATGGCAGGTAGCAGCTAACCTGTTTGAATGGTATGCAGAAGAAGGCAAGCGTTCAACCGGGAAAACCATTCCAACGAATCGTATTGACAAACGCAGTTTCACCATCTTTCAGCCGATGGGTGTAATTGGTGTAATCACTGCCTGGAATTTTCCTGCTTATAATCCGGCAAGAGCATGGGCAGCAGCATTGGCGGCAGGTTGCACTGTTGTTGCCAAGCCTTCTGAGAACACGCCATTGGCAGGTATTCATTTAACCAAAGCATTGATTCAATCTGGCCTGCCAAAAGGCGTATTGAATTTATTGATTGGTGATGCTGCTGCGATTGGCGAAGCCATGTTAAACAACCCTTTGCTTAAAAAAATAAGTTTCACCGGTAGTACCCGGGTTGGAAAAATTTTAATGGATGGCGCTTCACGAACACATACCAGGCTCTCATTAGAACTAGGTGGTAATGCACCTGTGTTGATCTTTGATGATGTAGATGTGGATGCATTGGCAAAAGCAACTTCCATTGCCCGTTTCAGAAATAACGGCCAGGTATGTGTGGCACCACAACGGTTTTATGTACATAAAAATATTTACAACAAGTTTAGTGAATTGGTGACCAAATATGTTTCTCAATTAAAAGTTGGAAACGGTTTTGAAGATGGTGTAAATATAGGTCCGCTGATTACCCAAAAACAACAGCAAAGTGTTATTGAATTATTGGATAAGGCAACAAATGAAGGTGCTAAAATTTTAACTGGTGGTAATACTACCAATGATAAAGGTTATTTTATACAACCAACAGTAGTCACTGGTTTAAGCCAGGCATCATCACTTGCAACAAATGAAATCTTTGGTCCTGTGCTACCGCTTTTTTCTTTTGATTCTTTTGAAGATGCTATTGAAAAAGCAAACGATACTGAATATGGACTGGCTGCTTACATCTTTACCAATAATATTAAAACCGCTATGCTGGCTTCGGAGCAATTGCATTTCGGGATAGTAGGCATCAATGAATGGGCACCGCATGGAACAGAATCTCCTTTTGGCGGATGGAACTACAGCGGGCAGGGACATGAAAGTGGAAGCGAAGGTTTGTATGAATACATGGAAAAGAAATTGGTGAGTATTGGTGGACTATAAATTTCGATGAGCAACACACATTAAATTGGAAGCAGCTGTTGTTCAACAAAATTAATAATGTACAAGAGTGCGACGCCAATGAATTTATTCAGGGCACAACAGCCCGGTACAAAAAATAAAAACACCACATGCATAAATACGGTATCATATCACTTATTCCGCCATTGATTGTGGTGATCATTGCGATACGTACCAAACTGTCGCTGGAACCATTGATCATTGGTTGTTTGGTAGGTTATATCATTATTGCCAAAGGAAATTTTTTTACTGCTATCATTGAATCATTTACAAAGGTGATGCAAAATGAATTGATGGTATGGGTAATAATGGTGTGCAGTTTATATGGTGCCATCATTAACTTAATGATACGGAGCGGTGGTGTGCTGGCATTTGGTAACTACATGCTAAAGTTTGCCGGCAATAAAAAACAATCGCTTTTTACTACCTGGATATTTGGCTCTTTTTTATTTGTGGATGATTACCTGAATGCATTGACAAGTGGCACCACCATGAAAAAAATTACAGATCATTATAAAATTTCAAGAGAGATGCTTGCTTTTGTAGTGAGCTTCCCTGCATTTTAAAATGTCTTCTTCTGTTTTGCTTATTCTTACTTCCATTTTATATTTCTTTGTCAATGTCAATTTTTATCAGCACTCCAAAATTGCCGCAGGTTGGGTCGCTCAGGTAATTAGGGATCAATGCTACAGGTTCAAAACCAATTTTCATTTGTGTGGTTATTGTGGGATCTATTCTTTTTCCGGATAACAACTCCTGGTAATATTGAACACCGCTTACCTGTTTGCTCACAGCGCCATAGCCATTCATCATGCCCACAGTTATCTGTCCTTTTAACCCAAGGTCCTTTGCCAGCTCGTGCCGGGCCCTGTATAAATGCCTTGCCAAACCTTTACCACGGTAATCCGGATGCACCCCAATATCCAGTCCATATAACCACTCGCCATCAGGATTGTGATTGGTGAGCCATCCACCGGCAATGGTTTCCTTAAAGGTGTGATGATATTGTTCAAAATTAAAATCACTTCTCATAGTAGTAGTCATTCCAACTACTTTATCATTATGTGTAATTACAAATTGCCCTTCAGGAAAAACTTCCAGGTGGCGCAGGTAATGAGCAGCAAGAATCAATTCATCTTTATCCAATGCAGGAAATACAATTCTCTGCAATGCTTCCAATGCATCTGCGTGCACAGGTTGCATGTGTTGAACCACCAGTCCATCACCAATTTGTTTGTGGTATTGTTTTACTTGTGTTTGCATCATATGGTTTGTTTAACATCTTTAATATATTTCCTGATACTATATTTATTTAACCGCCGGCAGGGTTAAAACCGCTACCAGGGTTGATACGCAATATTTTTAATGCACCACATATCCCATCACTATATAGGCCAAACAGCTAAGCGTAAACGAAATCAAAGCGAATGGCAATTGGGTAATACCATGTTCATAATTATTACACTCAGCGCCCTGTGCAGCCAGTATGGTAGCGTCACTATAAAAACAGGCGTGTGCTCCAAAGGCCCCGGCACTTACTACTGCACCGATGCACAACCAAACATTGCAATGCAATGCAGCAGCCAATGGTATCACCAAGGGAATGGCAATGGCATACAGCCCCCATGAATTTCCGGTAGTAAAAGCAACAAGCCCTAATGAAATAAAAATTGCTAAGGGCAGCATTTCCCGGCTAACGTTGGGGGATACCACATCAATAATATATTGCGTAAGTCCCATTTCATCTCCCAGGTTTTTCAACAGGTAAGAAAGTAATAACAGCACCAGTGCAAACAACATGCTTTTCATTCCTTCGATGGAAGAAGTAGACAATTCTTTAAAAGGCGCCACTTTTTTAAGAGCATAATAAGCAATGGTAAAGATCAGTGCAACGATCACTCCTTTTAATGCATCCAGGTTAAAGAAAACAGTAGCACTGATCAGTACAGAGATGGGTAATACCAGGTACCAGATACTGGATTGTTTTTTTTCGTCAAACACTTCCACCTCCATTTTAAATTCTTCAGAGTTGTCGGGAATTAATTGCCCTGTTGTTGATGCTCTATGGTTTGCTTTTTTCATTTTCCCGATGATGGGCATGATGCCAAATATTACCAGCGGCACCAGCAGGTATTGAATCCAGCCATAAGAAATAAAAGGAATGATGTGCAGGTAATTCGAAATGCCTTTACCCACAGGTACCAGTTTGCTGTCTTCCAATAATTTTCCAACAAAAATTACCCATGTGGAAATCGGAACAATCACACAGATCGGTACTGCAGTGGAGCTCACTACAAAAGCAAGCATCTCTCTTGAAATTTTATAATGATCTGTAATTTTTTTCATGGTGGTGCCACTTGTCAATGCATTCAGGTAATCATCCACA
>JGI24806J26614_1000635_pt1 | contig 11344 bp, 8 predicted proteins | sample Kansoi200umMDA_FD_26614 | JGI IMG/M metagenome (IMG submission 26614)
AAGATGTCCCCCGCCCTAAACGGGGGCTCTTTGTATTCAGGATCTACTCAAAACCTGCCAGGAGTTCTTTCCCTGTAGTGATGACGGGGAAAAAAGAAGCAAGCTTATTGATAACTTCTTCCACCAATGCATCGGGACAACTGGCCCCGCTGGTGATCAATATTTTAAGTGGCTCTTTCCGTAGTAAAAAATCTTCTGTGACCATCTCCTGTTTTTTATGAAGATCATAGTGCTGTATTTTTTTGGGGGAGATGATCCTTTCGGCCGAATCAATAAAATCCTTTTGACAGTCCATCGAGCTTATCTACAACAAGGGTAGAAACGCCGGTATTTATAACCTCGTGGCGACTGACGAGCAATTTACCTGTGTTATCAAATAAGCTGATATCTGCCTGTGTCTTCACCTCGCTTGAAACGGTCACATTCACTTTATCAACGAATGGTCCGGGGTAAATGCCGGTAATAAAGATCCCGGTGATATCCACATTCAATACTTCAATATTACTGAACTGGAATTTCCCGTCACGGTCAAATAGCTTCAGCCTGTAATAATTTTTGCCGGGATTCGCTTTTATGTCATGATAAGTGTAATCCACTTCCCGGTCACTAAGGCCTTTTGCATTTACCTTATCTATCGCAAAATAGGTTATCCCATCATTACTTCGCTGTATCTCAAAGTAGTTACTGTTACTTTCCTGTAAGCTGCTCCAGTATAAGCGTGACACCCCTTTTGAGTAATATCCTTTTAAAGGAGTTAATACAACGGGTAAAGCACCCATTGTTGTTTTACCGGAATTCATAATGGCAGTTCCTGTAATGTGATCCTGTCTTCCATATGCCCCGGATGTTTTACTTATAACAAGCAGAACAATGAGCAAAAATGCAATGACGCTTAATTTTAAAGACAGATCGGGCTTCGGAGTAAAAATTTGTTTCATCTTCTTGTAGGTTTGTTGGTTAGAGATAAGCTTTAAATAGGTATTGCATTGCGGAGTTTCACGGGGATTGGATAAAGTATATAGCCAGGCTCAAAAGGTCCTGCACGATAATCAATTAATTTAAAAGATTTGGATAGTAATTTCAACCGGATATTAAGAAGAAAAGCTAAGTCCTTATGTCTTAAACAGTATCTTCTCTGAAGGGCTGTAAATGTATATATTGTTATTTGATTACGCAAGTTTTTTTTCATTTAGTTTTAGCAAGTTCCAAAGCGATCTTTAACTGTTCTTCCATACTCATATTCGTATTATCTATTTCCACTGCATCTTCTGCTTTTCGCAGCGGACTTATCTTCCTGTTAGAATCAATATAATCCCTCATTTCCAGGTTACTCTTCACCTCTTCAATATTCACATTCGGGTTTTTATTGTAGAGTTCTTTAAATCTTCTTTCTACCCTCACCGCGGTATCGGCTGTCATGAATATTTTCAGCTCAGCTTTTGGAAATACCGTAGTCCCTATATCCCGCCCATCCATGACTATTCCTTTTTGTTTGCCTAATTTCTGTTGCTGGGCCACTGCAAATGACCGTACTGCTTCTATGGCTGCCACTTCGCTTACCTTTTCCGCAATGATCAGGTCCCGTATCACGTATTCCACATTCTCCCCGTTTAAAAAGATCTCTGACTGCCCCGAATTTTTATTATACCTGAATTCAAGTGTTATATCTTTTAGCGCCGCATGAACCTCGTCCTCATCTGTCCAGTCTACGTGGTTGCGAAAAAAAAACAAAGTTATGGCCCTGTACATCGCCCCGCTGTCTACATAAACATATCCCAGTTCTTTTGCCAGTTGTTTGGCCAGTGTGCTTTTTCCGCAAGACGACCAGCCGTCGATCGCTACTGTTATTTTTTTCTTCATGATTGCAAAAATGGCTCAAAAAAAAACCATTTCAAAATGAAGTTAAAAAAGAAGCCGGTCATCTCATAACTGGCCCGGCTTCTTAAGCTGGTTCATAATTTTTAATTCAATAAAATAAATCTTTGAGTGAGCAAATTGTTATTAACCTGCACCTGCATGGAATATGAACCATTGCTGAACCTGGAAAGGTTTGTTAACCGTATAACATTATTACCCTTGACAGCTTTTTGTTTTTGGGTGAACACAACCTTTCCTGTATTATCGATCATCCGGATATTTACTTCATCCGGGTTTTCTGCATAAAAACTCAGTACCATTTTATCGCTTGCGGGGTTCGGCATTAAGGTCAGCGGTATGTTCATACCCGCTTTACGAATCAACACTACATTACTGTAGGTATATTTTCCTGTTGCTGCCCTTGCCTTTATCCTGTAATAAATCATATCCTCATTTACCTTAGCGATGTCATCTTTATAAGAGAAGCTTTGCAGTTCATTTATTTTAACCGTTTGATTCATCGAAGCTATCCTGGTGAAATTTACATTATCAGTACTGCGTTCTATCTCAAAATTGTCAATTTTTTCTCCTGTAAGTATCGTCCAGTTCAAATTGGTATTGTTTGTTTGCAGCACGGCATTTAAAGCAAACACTTCAGTGACCAGGACGGTACCAACATAGCGCCAGTCCCTGTCAATATTTGTAGCGATCTTTCTCTGAACGGTCGTTCTTGAACCGGGTGTTGGATCCCCGGTGTATGTTCCACCTGTTCCCAGCCTGTAAGAAGTTCCTTTGATATTTGTTACAGAGTTCAGCGAATCGAAACGGTTATCCAGGCCATCACCATCCGTATCAAGTCCGGTAAGCGTTACAATATCATCTGCCTGGTTATTAAGATTGAAATCATTTCCTTCAACAATATCAAGCTGACCGTCACTGTCTGTATCCAGGTCGCGGTAATCAGGTATATTATCGCCGTCATGATCATAAACCGTGATACCGGTTCCTGCAAAACCAACTACGTTATCATAAGTATTCACCAGCCCGTCTCCATCCGTATCAGTTGTAACCGGTAATTTATAACCTGTAGTTGATTGTCCTTCTATATTATCAGGTATACCATCATCGTCAGAATCTATATCAAGATAATCCGGGTTTCCATTGGTGTCTGTATTTCTCAGGTTCAATGAAGGCATGCCTGATACGGTCTGTGACCAACCGTTCGTTCCCATTACCCCGTCAATGATACCGTTAAAGTTGGCATCAGGCAATCCTGCTTCAATTACATCCACTATACCATCACCATCACTGTCAATATCGTAAGCATTCGGACGAAGATCCCTGTCCAGGTTCTTATTTGGATAACTGTCTGCCCTTCCATCAATCGGACTTGTGTCAGGACCTGTTTTCAATATTGCTGATGCAAGAATAACATTATCGCCTATACCATCACTGTTTGCGTCGGCAAATCCATCGATCTTACCATCATTGTTGGCATCTGTTCCCAATGCTTCAACGGCATCAGGGATCCCGTCATTATCACTATCGGTATCCAGGAAATTAGGTATTGCATCATTATCAAAATTCTGAGCGCCCAGGCCATTACCCGATCCCTGTACACCGGAATTATTTCCATCCACATTCTGTGAAAGACCATCGGCATCAGTATCTGTATAATTATCAATGATACCGTCGCCATTTGTATCAACACCATATGATTCCACTACGTCGGGGATACCATCGTTATCACTATCCAGGTCATATTGGTTGGGGATACCGTCCTTATCCTTATCTGAATTATCATTAACACCGTCAAGATTGATATCTACAAAGCCCGGGAAATTGGTATCATAAAAATTAGGGATACCATCATTATCAGAATCGGCGCCAAAATCAAAATTATCATTAACTCCATCCAGGTTGGTATCTACATAACCGGGATATGTTGGATCTTTCCAGTTGGGAATCCCGTTACTGTTTGCATCCTGCAAAGCAACAGGATCATTGAACTCAACATAATCCGGGATACCATCATTGTCATCATCAATGTCTATACAAAGTGTTATTATCACTGCGATCCTTGCTGTGTCGGAACAACCGGCACCCGTAGTATAATATGCCCAGTAAATACCGTTGGAACTTACAGGCGTAGCGGGATTATATATATTGGCCGGTATGAATGGCTTTGCTGAATAGAATGAATAGCCTGCATATTTCTGCCATGGCAGGGTAATTGATAAGTTCGGACATTTATTGAGCACTAAAGTATCTTTTGGCGTAAAGCATGGACCAGACAAAGGATGAATAACTGGACCTTTAACAATACAACCGGAAGTAATAACACCGCTCGAATCAAAAAGGGCATTACCTGATAATCTTCCTGAATAATTTATTCTTGCGCTGTTCTTTAAAGATCCAACGCAACTAACGATCTTACAGGCCGAGGCCGATACTACTTTAAATTCAACATTACTGCTAACACCCGGGCCAACCTTACCACCTGTGACTGCATTTGCACCAACGCCTAACCTGAACAGGATCCTGTTGTTCGCAAAATCATATTCAGCCTCATCATCACCGGCAATATCTGTTTTGGATACACCGCCGATCTTTATACTGCCAGGTGTATAAGTAGTTCCTGCCGGTAAATTATCTGTGATTATCGTATTTGTACTGGAGTCATTTCCGGAGTTACTGTAGTTGATCTGGTAGCGTAAGCTATCACCTGGCACCAGTGAGCCTCCATTAATATCTACTGCGAATTTGTCAAAAGCAAATGTTGGATTGTATTGTGATATGGATGTTGTTATGACATGCGCAATGACCATCTCATCGGGAGAAGCCAAACGCACCGTTGCTGAAGTTTTACCATTTCCCAATTGGGCATTACCGACATTCGGCATATCGATGATGTTTGCGTCATAACCCAGGGTATTGTAATATGCAGGGTTACGGGTGGTAACAACACTGCCTTTGTAACCGATGGTACTGTTCCACATATCATTCACATTAGCCGTCGCATTGGGCGTTAAGTTATAGAATGAGGCCGCACCATTTTGTTTGAAAGCAAAGGAATCTTTCCAGCTACGGTCGCCATCATAAACCACACCACCTAATTCACAGCTCACCGGGCCTGTTGGAGGCGTAAGGAATCCACTGATGCCCACATCCACGGGGGCCAGACCCAATTGCACTACCGCACAGCCATCAAACACGGTAAGGTTACGGGCTCCAAGAGTAGGGTTACCATAAGCGATCACGATCGTCCATCCTCCAAATGCATTGTATTTATCCAGGGGCGATGTTATGTTTGCCAGGGTATATGTTCCGTTAGGATTAGTAGCATTTACCAAAGACGTGATATTTGCGAAACACTGGAAACCGGTATACTGGAATCCCACAGGAGCACCCGAGTTGTAATGATCGGTTTGGGTGGAAGTAACAGTTGTATAGGTGGCTGCACCGGGTAATTTCAGTTTTACCGTTGTTTCGTTTGTGATCCATGCTGTGCTTCCGCCATTGATACCTTCACCGGCACCCCAGTACAACCCTGCAAAAAGTATATTAGAGCAGGAAGGCAGGTTTAGGTCCGCAGATGAGGAATTGAAGGTACCGGCATTATTAACGCCTGCCACCTGCATATCAAATGACATGTCATTTGAACTGGTATTTGCAAGGTGAACTTCCACGGCAATAGTGTTATTACCTGAAGTAAAGGCTGAAACAGGTAATGTATAAGTGATCGCTTCTGCCGCACCAGGAGTAATATCAGTATTTGCAAGGGTATTGTAATTAATAGTTCCGGTAGGCATATTATCCCTCACTCTTTCAACACCATTGATGTACACCACGACACCGTCATTGCGCAAAAGGTTAAGTTGAATATTAGTAAATGTTGTAGAAAGTTCAGTTGCTGTAAAATTCACCGTCTTCCTGAAATAATAGGTCGTGTATTTGGTACCCAATAATGGTAAACATATAGGGATCTGTCCACTGGGAAGGCAGGTAGTCTGACCTGAACCATAGCCATACTTACCAAGACCGGTTACAGGTGATGCTCCAACATTCCAGTTCGATGTCAGGTTATAAGATGGTTGCTTCCAGTCAGTTGGACTTGGATTATTACCTGGAGCCTGGTTACGTGCATGGTAATTCCAAAGTGAGCCAAAAGGCGATTTGACGGTCGGGGCAGGATTATCGATGTCGATATTCTGTCCATACCCGCCATTATCCATTGAAAGGCCGGCGGGGGGAACTTCACCGCTGCCGGGATTTCCTATACCAATGCCTGTGGTTGAAATAATGCTGTTGGAAACATAAACGATGTTTCCTCTTACCGAAGGGTTATAATACCTCGGTGTAAATCCACGAAGGATCTGCGCATTAGAGACTGAACATAATAGTACAGTTGTGATCAGTAGGGGTAAAGTTCTTTTCATTGATTCCAGATTTAATAAGCATCTGGCTTTTCAAAAAAGAATACTGGAGGTTAAAAAATCAATTTGTGATTATTTGGCTGAGCGGTTGGAATACTATAAGTAAAATCAACCAGGCCGTAGAAGGGAGAAAACACGTGAAAGACAGTAAAATTACTATTCAGTTAGGGGACACAAATATATCTAAAACATTTTCACATTTCCAAACAATTGGGTGCAGTTTTCAGAAATAAATTTTTAATTTAATGGTAATCAATTACTTAAGGGCATTTTTTTTCTTCATAGAATAATAGCTACCCCTTGTAAATAATATGCTATGAACCAAAAATGCCACCCGGGGCGGGTGGCATTTTAATCTAATAAGATCTATTTTTTACACTTCAGATTTCTTCTCTTTTTTCTTTTCTTCTTCCTTTTTGAGGGTGAATTTTATCTTTTCGCCCGATTCATCCATTTCGGCAACCATGATATCCCCGGCCTTGATACTCATATTGAGTATCTCCTCTGCCAATGGATCTTCCAGGTACTTTTGAATAGCTCTATGGAGTGGCCTGGCGCCAAACTGCGAATCATAACCCTTATCTGCGATAAAATCTTTGGCAGCCGGGGTCAATTCCATTGAAAACCCAAGGTTGGTCAGCCGCTTCATAACACCCTGCATCAGGATATCGATGATCTCGAAGATATTTTCCCTGGTCAATGAATTGAAGACAACCACGTCATCGATCCTGTTCAGGAATTCCGGGCTAAAAGTGCGCTTGAGTGCTTTTTCGATCACAGCCTTATTATTCTCATCTGCATTTTCCATCCTGTTGGCTGTTGCAAAACCTACCCCATCACCAAAATCCTTCAATTGGCGGGCGCCTATATTTGATGTCATGATGATCAGTGTATTCTTAAAATCAACTTTTCGTCCCATACCATCCGTTAATTGCCCGTCATCGAGTACCTGCAATAAAATATTATAGATATCCGGGTGCGCTTTTTCTATCTCGTCCAGCAGGATAACGCAATATGGTTTACGGCGAACTTTTTCGGTTAACTGGCCGCCTTCTTCGTATCCTACATATCCCGGAGGTGCACCTATCAAACGGCTAACTGTAAATTTTTCCATGTACTCACTCATGTCGATCCGGATAAGTGCGTCATCACTGTCGAACATATGCCTTGCCAATGCCCGGGCCAGTTCTGTCTTTCCAACACCCGTAGGTCCAAGGAAGATAAATGTACCTATCGGCTTTTTAGGATCTTTTAACCCTACCCGGTTACGCTGGATGGCCTTAACAACTTTTGAAATGGCGTCCTGCTGTCCCACAACTGCACCCTGCAGGTCGTTTGCCATTCGGCGAAGCTTTTCTGTTTCGGCCTGTACCATTCGCTTTACGGGAATTCCGGTCATCATATGCACTACCTCGGCTATATCCTCCTCCTCGATGGGGAAGCGCTTGTGTTTGCTTTCTTCCTCCCAGGCATTTTTTGCATTCTCCAGTTCTTCCTGTAATCTTTTTTCTGTATCTCTCAATGAAGCGGCCTCTTCAAAACGCTGGCTCTTCACCACTTTATTTTTTTCAGATTTAATATCTTCTATTTTCTTTTCCAGCTCAATGATCTCGGGCGGCACATTGATATTCTTAATATGCTTCCTCGCTCCTACCTCATCAAGCACATCAATTGCCTTATCTGGCAATAACCGATCTGTCATGTACCGGTCGCTCAGTTTCACGCAGGCATCAATAGCTTCCTGGCTGTAGGTTACATTGTGATAATCCTCGTACTTATTTTTTATATTATTCAGGATCTCTATTGTTTCTTCAACGGAAGGCTGTTCAACGATCACCTTTTGGAACCTGCGGTCCAATGCCCCGTCCTTTTCTATATGCATACGGTATTCGTCGAGTGTTGATGCGCCGATGCACTGAAGTTCACCCCTGGCCAGGGCCGGTTTAAAAATATTGGAAGCATCAAGGGAACCGCTTGCGCCACCTGCACCAACAATAGTATGTATCTCATCAATGAATAAGATCACGTCACGGTTCTTTTCCAGCTCATTCATGATGGCTTTCATCCGCTCTTCAAACTGCCCGCGGTATTTGGTACCGGCAACCAGTGCTGCAAGGTCGAGGCTGACCACTCTTTTATCAAACAGCACACGGGAAACCTTACGCTGCACGATCCTTAATGCCAGGCCCTCCACGATAGCGGTCTTACCCACACCGGGCTCACCAATTAAAATGGGATTATTTTTCTTACGGCGTGATAATATCTGTGATACCCTTTCGATCTCCGTTTCCCTACCTACAATTGGATCCAGGGAACCGTTTTCTGCAAGGCGGGTGATATCCCTGCCAAAATTATCGAGCACAGGAGTTTTTGTTTTGGGCTGGTTGGCCGTGCCGCCACGCTGGGCTTTTTGCTGACCGTACTGCTTTCTTTCCTCATCAAAATCATCATCACCTTCGTCACTGAATTCTGCAGAAGGCGGGTTGCTGGTCACAAATCCCAGTTCATTTTTGAAAACATCATAGTCAACGTCAAACTGGTTCAGGATCTGTGTTGCAATATTCTCTTTGTTCTTTAAAATAGAAAGCATCAGGTGCTCACTTTCAACCAGGGCGCTTTTTTGTGCCTTGGCTTCCAGTACGGTGATGCGGATCACTTTTTCTGCCTGCTTTGTTAATGGAAGGGAATTTATATTAGCAATGTTCTTACCCGTCTTATCCTTAACTGCGATCTCGATCTCTTTGCGGAGTTCAAAGAGGTCAATATTGAGCGATTTTAATATTTTAACAGCTGTATTCTCGCCATCCCTGATCAAACCCAAAACCAAATGCTCTGTTCCAATAAAATCGTTTCCCAATCTTAGTGCTTCCTCCCGGCTATAGGAGATTATTTCTTTAACCTGTGCTGAAAAATTATTGTCCATTTTATATTGAGTTTAGCTTATACAATAATAACGATTATTTCAAAGATATAGTTTGCCGCAGGGAGGAAATGTTAATATGTTAAAAAGTTAAAATTGATCTTTACCAAAAGTCTTTCAACATCATGAAATGCCCGCTAACATCACCTATAAACCTTGGAACAGATTTTATTTCCAGGGTTTAATTTTCGGAAATCACAAAACTTTTGTGGGACCAACAGTAATAAAATTTCCTTTACTTTACAAAGAACATTTGCGCACAGCGCCGACTATAAAACTGAATCTCTTGTATGAATGTCAAATTAGATACCAAAGAAAGATTTACTGTTATTACGCCGGAAGGGCCGCACTTGCCTGCTAATATGACAGAGGAACTTAATGATTTGTTGCTTCCATACCTTCAAAAAGCCATTCCTCATATCGTTTTTAATATGAATACTGTTAAAACGGTGGATGAAGCCGTGGGGGAAAGGATCGCACAGATCCAGCAACAATTCTATGAAAAGGATTGCTCCTTTGTGATATGCAACCTGCAACCGGAGGTTGAGCAGTTATTGGAAAAAAAGGAGCTTTTGGAAACAATGAACATGACCCCAACGGAAAGCGAGGCATGGGACATCGTGCAAATGGAAGAGATCGAAAGAGAATTATTGGGTGGTGAATGGGATTAGTTATGGTTTGTTGTTCCCGGGTATGCAGCAATTCTATATACTATCAGGTCTTTAACAACAAATCACAAACAATTAAACAACAAACCAAATAATTTGCTTGCATTAACCATACTCGGAAACAATTCTGCTATCCCTGCATTTGACAGAAATCCCACCGCACAGGTCCTGCAAACCATGGAGGAAGGCTATTTAATAGATTGCGGTGAAGGCACCCAGATGCAGCTTTCAAAATACAAAGTGAAGCGAAGTAAAATAAATCACATTTTTATTTCGCATCTCCACGGTGACCATTATTTTGGACTGATCGGCCTGCTTACCAGCATGAGCCTGCTCAACCGCACACAGGACCTGCACCTGCATGCACCAGCCCAGTTGGAACAGGTCATTAATATGCAACTGGACCTGGCGGCAACACATTTATGCTATCCCCTGCATTTTCATGCTTTGGAAAAAGAAGGAATGATCGTTGATGATAAAAAACTAACCGTCCATTGTTTTAAAGTTGAGCACCGGATAGCATGCTGGGGCTTTTTATTCCGGGAGAAAAAAAATCCCAGGAAAATAAATGCGGAAAGAGCGAAGATCTATGAGATACCCGCCGCTTTTTATGACAGACTGCAGCACGGCGAGGATTATATAAATAAGAAAGGTACCATTGTTCCCAATAAAGAGGTCACTATCGCAGCTCCTAAACCAAAAAGCTATGCTTATTGTGCGGATACCATTTTTGATGAGGGTCTTGCAGAAAAAGTAAAAGGGGTTGACCTGCTTTACCATGAGACCACGTACCTGAAAGACCTCCATGAAAGGGCAGCGGCACGTTATCACAGCACCACCGTACAGGCGGGAACCATTGCGCAAAAAGCAGGAGTGAAAAAATTAATGATCGGTCATTTCTCTTCCAAATATGAGACGCTGGATGAATTCCTGAGCGAGACCAGGGCTATTTTTGAGAATACGGAACTGGCCATCCAGGGAAGCTGCTATATCATTTGATCATTTCAGCTTTATCACGTTATTAAATCCGTCTGCCATTATCCAGGAATAGAATTCTGCAAACCATTTGCGCCAGGCCTGTTCGTTATGGCTGCTTTCGGGATCGATAACAGAATAGACAAGTGTTCCGGGCTTTTCTCCAATTATATCTGCCACCTCCTGCATGTCCTCAATATAAGTACCTCCTTCAAGCTCACCTATATAAAAGAAGAACTTGCCATTCAGTTTGCCGCCTAAGGAATTTGTAACCGTTTTAATTGGAGGAGCAGTCCAGAATGCCGGTGAAAAAATACCGGCCTTTCCAAAGATGTCAGGATATTGCAGCATGGCATAGAAAGAGATCAACCCACCCATTGAGCTGCCGGCGATTATGGTATTTTCTTTTGAAGGCAATGTGCGGTATTGCTTATCAATATAAGGCTTGAGGGTCTGCACCAAAAACCCAAGGTATTGATCTCCTTCTC
>JGI24806J26614_1000636_pt1 | contig 11338 bp, 8 predicted proteins | sample Kansoi200umMDA_FD_26614 | JGI IMG/M metagenome (IMG submission 26614)
TGGCGAATATTGTATCGTTGTGCATCAGATAAGATATTAAAGATGGACTCGAAGCAGGTGAAGGTGTTAGAGAGCTCCATGCGAATTGTCCCGAGAGAAACAAGCGGCGACTGTAGCTTGTTGATGGATGCCACCAGTTGCACTATATCGCCTATATCTCCAGTACCATCAGCTCCTCTTAAGTACATGCCTGCAAAGACGTATGCTCCTGAAGTAAGGACAGAAAATATCAAATAAATTACTCGAGTATGAACATCTTGGAAGAACGAAATGTGTTCTTGAGATGCTTGAATTTGAGATGACGAAGATGCGAATGACTTTTGAGTAACGACAGCGAGATCGAAGTTCTTCTGCGCGAGAATCGAAGAAGCTGAGAGAGACGACTTGAGTGAATCGTTCATCTTAGATCTTAATTCATGAGCCTGTTTATGAGATGCACGAAGCCGCGATTGTAGGATTTCAGTAATCAGAACGAAGGCAGGAACAAGGATTACAAATCCGGATGCAACTTTCCAGTCGGATCTCATCAGCTGATAAGCTGCCATACTTATGGTCATGAGATTAGTAATGATACGAGGCACGGTTTTTGTAATACCGTTATGGGCACCGTGAAGTTGATGATTGAAGAGAGAAATGAAGTGTCCAGATTTGTTCATCGTGAAAAACCAAAAAGGCATCGTTTGTAGCGCTTGGAAGAGGTCAAGCCTTAAGTTAGACGAAATCGCTTCTCCAGAGATGTTCGTACGATACGTTCCAAAGAGGAAGAGCGTTGATGACGCAATGGTATAGAGTAAAAGCTGAAATGCTGTTTCCAGAAGGAGAGAATCTTTACCACTCTGAAAGCTCGTCGTGAGCTGCCTGTAAAGCCTTGGCGTGACACTATCACAGTAGGTGGCACCAAGTAGAACAATAAGTACCAATAGCATGGACAGAGCATGCGATCTGAAGTAGAAATAGTACCGCGATCGGTTAGAAGTGACTCTCTCACTTTCCATCGCGTTTTTTGGGCAGTTATGAAGTCTGACGCGTAGAACGAGAGAAGGCAATTGAAGAATACTTCAGTTTAAATACAGACTTAGGTTTATGGAAGGAGCAGAGGAAGAATCCATCCAACACGGCGTCCGAGAAGCAAGTGGTTATGAATGATGTCCGATCGGACACAACACGAATAGCCAATCTAGATTGCATCTTCCCAATCCTTCCAAGATTTGTAATCAATACAAAGGGACAATGTTATATTGATATGGAGCACATTACTTGGTCGAGAGCCATTCCGATCACTGGTTGGAGAGTATAGAAGTTTTGCGATTCAATCATATGCCCACCTATGTCCAATATGGCATTCTACCATGGAGACCATGGACGTCTGGTCTCGTAGAAGAGGAAGAGAAGGATATAGCAACCGAAGACTATGAGCTGAGGGAGAATGATCTCGGTACTTGGCCTCCAAGAAAACAGGGATGTATCGGGATCTAGTTGTCTCTGAATGAAGAAGAGAAGGGACGACGATAGAGTCGGGATAATGGCAATGGCAATGGGTATCCAGAAGAAGCACTTATTGGCGAACAACAGATGAGTGATGAGAACAAGTCCAAGAATCGAAACTAACGGTTTTAGGACTTCCTCGAAAACCCATCTTATCGTTTGAGGCGTGAAGTATCTGTGCTTCAATGTATCTCTAAGGAATGAATTGTTTGAATCCCTTGTTAGAGATACTGACCCAGGCCCAGTTCCAAAAGTTATTTGTTGACATGTCGATGGAAGTTTGAATAGAGCAGTGTTGATATCGATATCTTGAAGGAAGCACATTGGTACGTCAAGTTGTTTTAGCTGAGATGGGAGGAATTGGAACGATCTGACTCGAAGGGGAGAGCTTTTTGATTCGATGCATATTCTCAGCCTAGTTAGGTTCGGTGGAAGTTTCATGATGTGAGAGTCTTGCAAATCTTCTACGAACGGGAGATCCAGGTCCCTAAGGCCTCGAGGCAGATACTTTATGAGAGATCCTGGCCATCTTGGAGAATCTGGAAGAGACGGCAAATAAAGCCTCTGTAGTCCCATTGGAACTCTCAATATTCCATGCTCAGTAATAAACTTGTTGTTTCCAAGATCCAATGTATGCAAATCCGGCGGCAACATATGCATCAGCTCATCAGTGAGATTGGAAGCGACCCATCTCGGCAACGACTGAGATGCGTTGACTTCACCCCCCTCTAGTTGGTTCTGCAAGTACAATCGCGTGTACTCTCTCTGCAGAGATCGTGGTAATTCCCAGTAGCTATTGAGTGATGATGGTAGAAGTCGAACAGCATCAGCAGTAAGTTTAGAATTCGTCTCGTTTGGTTGGACGCAGAGGAACGTCAATTTTGGAGGCAATCTCAGCACAGATCGATTGGTGAGAGATGATGCAGCCTTGATGTTTAGATGAGTGAGTGCACATGGGAACAGTCCCACGTCATGATCTGAGAAATCATGAACTCTTGAGAGATTGAGCTGCAAAAGAGTGTTCGGAAGCTTGCTCAAGAAAACCTCGTCAACATGGGACAAGTATGGCAATTCAAGACTCGTCAGGGTCTTCGGTAGATAGATTAGATTGTCTTTCAGAGTTTCCAAGTGGTTCGAGGCTATGAAGAGGCGAAGATGAGACAATTGAGGAGGAAGAAATCTGAAGCCATCTCCATCAACGCTGTTTTGTCTTGTTAGCTCTAGCGCCGTAAGACTTCTAGGAAGATGATTGAAATCTGAATCATAGATTGGAAGATTACTTCGAAATGTTAGAAGATGGGGTGGGAGGAGAGAAGGAGACCAACTTGGCCATCGCCGGCCATAATGCTCCGGAGACCAGAAAATCGAGAGGGAATCCAAAGAAGTGGATATTGGAGCCAGCAGCTGCTGAGTTTTGGATGATGTTCTTGAGAGTATAATCTCCAGATTCTTTAGATTTGGTAGAGATAATAGAAACCGATATGGTGCGGCAGAAGACGGGAAATCGGTCGACAAAGTGAGACGTCGAACGACTCCAGGCATCGTCAGTTTTTGCCATAATGCTCGACTTCCAGAGAATCTCAGGGCCACCAGATCACTACTGCTGAGATAAGATTCCATAATCATTGCCCAAACATCCACTGGCAGCTCCCACAGGTGCGAAACAGAGGAATTCATTTTTCGAGACCCAGAGGCAGTTTGGAGCGCGTTGTTGGCCTACTGCTTGCAGCAAACCGTAAGTTGACCGAAGGAAGTAGTGAGACAATACTAGTAGAGCAGAGAACGAGGGCCGAAATATGTGCACATGGGGTTGTCAGAGTCTGTATTGTAGCGCATTCCCAACGATTGCGGAGACTGGAGCCACACCTTGTTGTCTCCACCCGCTTTGCCGGTGCTGTGCCAGTGCGAAATTTGCATCAGTCTTTTCTGGACTCACCATGAATTCCGTCGATCTATTAAAGGGAATTTACTATGCCTATCTCAAGCCAGAACCTTCTAGGATATCCGAATCCCTGGGGATATGTCTCTCGCTCCTAAATCAGCATTCTTTGCTTCCACAAGTGATTCGTCTCTGTGATCTTTCGGCTTCGCCTCTTCAGAAATCCGCAGTGGATATCATGAAAAAATGGAATGACAGATTGGTCGAATTAATGAATTCGCAAAGCGCCGCAGGAGAAGATAGAAATCGAGTTGCTGCAATCGTCCTATTTGCGCAGCTTCTATCTCATGGCTCCTTTGAGTTGATGCATGCCAACAAGGACAAATGGATTTCCTCATTGATCAACATTATCAACAGAGTACGTGAATTCGCATTCATCTCCATTGGCGACCAGGAATACGAAAACACATGAAACAACCCAAATTTGTGTTTATCTCATCAATGTGTGGTATTTAGCGCAATCCGGAACCGTATTCTAACGCTACTTGCATTCTTACTGATGAAAACTTGAGCAGAAGAATGAACATGAACTCGTCCAAGGCGTGGCATTTGTTGCATTTGCAGAGCTCATTGTTCGAGCCTGTTCCTGGGATCAAATGCGTCGCGATGTTCTCAAGGATGGCGTGTATGGTGTATTTATGAACGGTCTCGTGAAATCACTGGAGGAGAGATCAGCAGCAAACTCTCAGGATCTGCTAAAGGCACTTTACGTGGTTCTAAAGGGAAATTTGAAGAGTCGAATTCCTGTCGATAGGTTGTTGCGTATTCTGTTGTCCATCATGGCGTCGTCTCAACAAGTTGCAGGCAAACTAGGAATTCAATTGTATCAGGATGCGGCTCGATGTGTCCCAATGATTGTCGATTCCGGTTCGACATGGGCCGCTGTTCTTGAACACGTCATTGTCGCTCTCCATCATGTTTTGGAACACACTCTCTATCATGGATTCGACGATGAGAAGTCATTGATTCGAACTATGTTGCCGAAGGTGGTCCAAGAGGAAGGAGAATTGAAGAAACCACTGATTATTGAACTCTGGAATCTGGGAATAGATTCAAAAGTTGATGTCACTGTTTCCATGCACAGAGTGACCATCTTGTGCCACATGATCCAATTCCTTCTTGCATCTCCTCTCAACTATACAGTTGATGTGCCCATACTCGAGTTGCTTGTAGTAGTGAGACACTTGGTGCTCCTTGATGGAACTCGCTCCTCTTCGTCTCCAGTCCACGGTCTTTCTGCTAGCGATCTCCTGCTCGTGGTCCCAATGCTCCATCAATGCGCATATCTCATTCTAGAGACCATGGTGCGCCAATTCCGTTCTCGACTATTCCCATTCATCGTTCAAATTGCAGACCTGGTGACGTTCGAAATATCGGCCACGAGGAACTCCGTTGCGTCGCCATGTTTGGCAATTCCAGACGTTCAATCATCAGTTCACAGACTCGTATCTTGCATGATCGAGGTGTTCGAGTGTGGAGTATTGGGAATCACTCAGAATGCGCTCCAAAACTGTCTTGACGATCTACAGCTGGACTCATCAGGATCAGGACAACTTTCAGCCCCGGAATCAACAAATTCAACGGCCACAGAGACTGCATCATCGTCAACTACGAAAGTGAACCCCAACAAGAAGAAGGCAGCTGCAAAGGCATTATCTGATCCAAGAGCTCATGTTAACGCAGAGGCACTAACCTCAGCAACTGGAACTGAAATCGCTTCCTCTTCAAAACCTGATTCTCTTCGTCTTTCAGCCATCAATTGCCTTCAAACTGCGCTCTCTCACTTGGGAGCTTCTCTTAACGATGAGCTCCGTGCTTCCATCGATAGGACCATTATCGGTCTATGTCTCACAATGACAAGACACAAGAATCTTCCACTCTGGAGAAGATCACAATTCGAGCCCGCATTTGCTAACCCACAGATCAGAATTGGGCTGTATCAGATTCTTCTCTCATCTTCAATGTCAACTGGGAGACTCCAAACTCCCTCTCTTCCATTTGCTACGCAATTCATGAATTTTGGCCTGACCGATCCGGACAGCCGTGTGGCCTCCTTCTGCTCTCAATCGCTCGGAGTCCTTCTCACAATCATGCACCCAAGAGTACCCTTGCTTCCCCCATCAATCGCATCCGAACAACGAACAAGCAACTTGTCGACACATGGAATTTTGACTCATCAATCAGAATTGCTGATGCTTCAACAGCATGAAGAGAGAACATTGGCAATGCTTCAGCGATCACAGGGAAGACGTGTGAGAGAGGGAGAGAACGAAGATATGGAGGACGATCGACCAACAAAGAAACAAATGTTTTCCGGATTTGACGCTTCTAATGCAGTGCATCACTCTGCTGCTTCTTCCTCATCTGCTCCAAGCCAAGTACCATCATTTTTGACCGCCCTTAATCAAGCAGCTCCAGATATCCAAAAGAGATTGGACGATTCTCAAAGTTCCGAACACACTGTCCTCTTCAAGACTCCATCAGCTCCAACGGCCACTGGGAATGTGACCAATGGAATGGTTTATGATCTTCTTGACAATCAATCGAGTTCAATGGCAGTTGATGTTGATATCGTTGATGATGGACCAGATTCTGAAGACGAAATGTAAAAAATGCTTGGCTTGCTCGCCCCAGAGTGGAAATTGAGACAAAACTATGTTGTGCAACTAGCCTTTAATTCAGATGTTACATATGTTCTGATGATGAACAGCGGATCACACCCACTATCATGACCCTTACCTCCTCCCAGTTACCGCTTCACCAGTGGATCTGTCACTCCTAAAATCTGCAGCTACACTACAGTCTTGCTGTTTTAGGATTGTATAACCAGATATCACTCTTACTCAAGTTCAAGGAAGGTACGAAACACACATTCTGAGATCCAAATTTTGGAACTCGGTATATGGCCCACTCGTCATAGCGTAGCACAGCTTGGCACCACAACATTGTTGCGATTGCTCAGAGAATCATATTCGTTCTCAATTCAGCGGCAAACTGGCCCTCATGCGTCGATAACTACGATCAAAATTGTCGGTGCTCATTTGACAACACAGTTGGAGACTCTCACTGACCGGACCTTATGCTGATACAGAACACACTATCGTCAATAGTTGTGCCAAGTTACTTCCATTCCGTTCCCACTGAAGACCAGCAATCGACTATTCTTAGATGGATAGACTTTTCATCATCACTGGAGCCTCACGCGGCATTGGAAAGGCTGTTACTCACGCTCTTGCATCATCTAAAGTGTTCAACGAGGGACCCATGCATTTCGTTCTGACCAGCACGAAGAAGAGCGACCTTGAAGCTGCGCAAGCTTCTCTGGAACAACTCGTCGCCTCTCAGCATGGAAACATCTCAAATCTGAAAGTTTACTTGCACCCTATCGACTTTTCCGTTATGGAACATATCGAATCCAACCTCTCTACGTTGTTTGGACTGGCTCAAACTGAATCCAAGTGGAAGCAGGTGATTTTGATCATGAATCACGGCTCTCTTGGTGGATTAGAATTCATCGAACACGTTTCATCAAATCTACCACAGGTATGTCAACCTAACTGTTTCATTGAGTTCAGCTGGTACAGAAAGTTGCGAGGAAAAGTCGACTGACATTTTGGACTTTCTCTAGCTCCAACAGGCAATTAATGTGAATATTACAAGTTGTATCATGTTTGCCTCGATGGCACTGAAAGCATATGCGGGAAAAGCGGAGAGAGTGGACCTGGTGAACATTTCTTCTTTGGCTGCCATTCAAGGCTTCAAGTCTTGGGGCGTGTACTGTATCGGAAAGGCTGCTAGAGATATGTTGATCCAAGTTATTGCATCTGAAACCGATCCTAGTTCCAACGTTGGTGTTCTCAACTATGCCCCTGGTCCCGTTAACACAGACATGCAGAAGGAGATCCGTACCAGCGCTCCAGTGCATGAACAACGTGAACTCTACACATCAATGTTTGAGACTGGAAAATTAGTATCTCCTACTGCAACCTCATCGAAATTGGTATCCATCATCGAGCGAGGCGACTATAAAAGCGGGTCGCACCTGGATTTTTACGATGCCTGAGGAGGTTCATCGACAACCTCTTCTCTGACACCAAAAAATCGCAAGAGTTCAATCATAGAAGTCATTTTTCTGCTCTAATGGTGATATGGAGCGACTTAGACCGAGAAAACCCGGAAACAGAGATGATTTTGAAACCAACCGACAAAGTTCTGTTGTTTTTGTCACACAATGACGATGAAATACACAATATTCAATGACATTTTTTCCTAGTGAGGTGTCTAGTCATCACCATATTAATTGGATTCATCAGCTCCCGACTATGGGAAACATCGACTCCAATGTTTCCGCTGCAGCCCTAAAGTTGTCCCTGCCTGCACAATCGACAATAAAACAGAAATTCGAAGTCGAAGTCGAAGTTCTCTGAAATACCAACCCAAAAAAGAAGCGACCATGCCAATTCACCCTTGTGAGCCACAAATCACGTCCGGACTAACACTTGCACCAGTTCTCGATTTCCGGTCTTCAAAATTGAGCTAACTCACAATTACTTGACTCTCTTGATGTATCTCACAGTGGCCTTTGATCAACAATGAGGTAACTGGAGAAAAAGATTGTTACAGCGTCAGAAAAGCGGAAAGAGATCTCCAAGCGAAACGGGATGGCAGCAGGAGAACCGCAGCGGGCATGCTCGATGAGGGAAACCTACAGAGGAGATGGTACAACCAAAGACGGGAGTTATTGTGAGAGTTTTCTCACACTCTCTACACTGACAAAGAACGGAAAGTTAGGGTTCGAACTGCCACAGCATCCCAGCGCGGAGCCGATTGAATACGCCAACCGTGGCACCGAATGAGCAGTGGAGACGCCGATCCAATTTGGAGCCTCCGAGAACCTAAAACGCCGGTGCGGCTGTCTATCCTTCTAGCCTTTGGAGCTATCACCGCTTGAAAATGATAGTTAACTGACTGTTAAAGGTGGGTTCTTTCAGGAATGTCCGCAATGGTTAGAGTGACTCATGGAGGTTTCGATCAAGCATCTCGCGGAGTTTCGAGTGCAGCTGACATTTATCCCGCTGCGGGAGCAGTAACTGGTCCAAGGCGATAGTTCGCTGCGCTGTAAGCGTGACGTCTTCTCAGATGTTCCCATTATGGCACCGTCTGAGTCGCATGGAGGTCGTTTGACTAGAAACTGGAGCATTGCTCCTTTTTTCGGGCTATTCTTGTCGTCTCCAAGCAACTCTCTCAGAGTTCGGTACCTGGATCAAGTGTACGAAGGAGCAACTGATCATTGTTGGCGATTTCGAACTCAATTGAAGCATGATCAAGAGCGCTAGTGAAAATGCTCCACCAAGCGTCGGTAGCTCCGAATCCACTGAAAGGCCAAGCGTCTCACTAATTCGGTTTTCGGTCACACTTCAACACATCCCCTCCCGGAACGCACTTACTTTGAACAACTTACTTCTGCTCTTCCCATCCCCCCAACCTAGAGGCCGAACGAGTTGCAAACAGCGGCGATCGGAGAGTTCGAAGTGCGGACGGAAGTCAAAAAACTCCGCTCCCTTCTGAATCATGTCCTCTCTCCATCTATTGACCCTCTTTTGGGTCTTTGTCACCATTTTTCTGGTCTCCTCTTCTTCTTCATCTGCAGCAGACCCTAATTGGGGCACTCACAGGACTTTGACAGCCACAAACTTCTCTTCTCTTCCGACGTCATCTCATATCAACGCTTCCACGCTCACCGTAGCCTCTGGTCCACTTCTGAACACCACGCGCTATGCTGTTATTATCACTCCTCTTGTTGGTAACGCTACCTTGTGCATTGCTGACATCCAGATGGGCGAGAACGGTACGATCGCTGGACCTTTATACATTTTGCCTACAGTTTTAGGTCACACCCATGTTTCGATCTTCTGAAGTCTCAATACTGACCAGAACCCCATGGAATGTTCTTTATCATACATTGTGCTGTGTTTTTATCGCCTTTTCAACCCTCTCCAGCTTCATTCACGTTGACAAATGCCTCTTCGACATTTAAAGCAGTTCAGAACGCCTCTGCGACCTTCCTCTATGAGTCTACTGGAACTCTTGCTGGAAGATCGTATTCTCAGAAGTTGGCAAATGTGATGGTGTTTGGAGGTCCTGATGCGACTGGTACTGGCTCTCCAACGCTGAACATTCTCCAGGTCTCGGCAAACGACAGCGACTGGGCAACTTCTCATCCGTGGGTGACGACGCTAGGATTGACGAAGCAACCTGTTGATACGATATTTGGAATCGAGGACATTGGAACGTTCAGTACGGCGACTTCGTACATGTACACGTTCGGAGGCATGGAGGGAGGCGTGTTCAGCGACACTGCGAGGAGATGGGATCCAGGCTCACACCCATCGCCTGCATGGTTGCCAACCTCCTCCATTGGCCCTGGTCCGAGGTCTACTGCTGGAGTGATCTTCAACGACACCTTCTACATTTTCGGAGGATACAATGGAAGCACATGTCTCGGAGATACATGGGCGTTCGCGGTTGTCCCTGGAAGATGGGCTCCAGAGATCACATATGCCGCCAACTCCACGTACGACTACCCTCCTGCTCGATGTGATCACACAGTGACGCTCGTCAAGGGAACGAACCAGTTTGGCATCGGATCGTTCCTGCTCATGGCAGGCGGAAGAACTGATTCCGGAGAGGCACTCGATGACGTTTGGATTCTAGACTTTGCGACGCTCAAGTGGGAGAGAATCTACTCGCCATCTCTGCCAATGTTCTCGGCGAGATATGGAGCAGCTCTTATGGCTCATCCTCACTTGCCCATCGCGTTTCTCATGGGTGGAGTCAACGATACGGTTGTGACTGATCTATGGGTGTTGGATTTTACTGCACCGATGCTTCCTCCTTCTGCAATTCCCATTTCACCACCTCCTGTTGTGACTGTCTCTCCTCCATCTCCTCCTCCCACTACCCCCTCGTGCACTTCTGACTCTCCTGGACCATCTTTCGTTTGCGTCTATGGTCAATGGGTCGCTACAGGCGACGTCACCGTCACCACTGTCTCTCTGAGCGGGAACGAGCAGATCGTGGTCGTCAACGGTTCTCTCACCGTCAGCGGAGGAATCACGCTCCACGGCGTTCAGTCTTCTCTCTCCGCACAAAACGGATGTATCACCATCGGAGGCACTGTGGAGCTCCAACTCACTCAGGAGGAGATCACACAACTGGAGAAAGAGGGGAAAACAGGAAAGACCATCACCATCGCCCAACAGTCTTCCGACTGTGCCAACTCTCTCTCAACCACACCCGTAAAGGCAAGCTCAACATCGTCTGGATGCAAAAAGGTCAGGAGCTCCTCTTCTGACTCTTCTTCTCAATCGGAACTCCTTGTCACTCTCTTTGTGGACAAAGCTGCGTGCAACACGAGATGGATCATCATTGGATGCACTCTAGGCGTACTCCTTATCGTTGCTGCAATCGTAGTTACTGCGATCGTAGTGAGGAAACGGTCATCTGGACGATCTCGCGCTATGATGAATTCCGAGTGAGCTCTACAGACAGTTCTCTGCATGCCCCTCCTATACTCCTACTCTTGGTCCCTCACCCTTGTATTCTTAGTACTATTTCAACATTACAGTTACATATCAAACAGGAGTCGGATTTTGAATTCCGGGAGAATCCAGAGTTGACTCTGCTCAGAAATGCGTTGACAATCAGATTTTGTCGATTTGGGCAGATGCATTGGATTTGTCGCTCTTTTGGAGCATTTCAACACTTTCGCACGATCAACAGGTGAGAGCGACTCGATGGATTTCAAAATTCCCTACATTTCCAACACAGGCAACGATGGAATAACTGAAAATTTTCACGAACCACGCGATCGCGTCAGACGGGCCACACCTCCTCGCTCCACCTCACTCCACC
>JGI24806J26614_1000637_pt1 | contig 11333 bp, 6 predicted proteins | sample Kansoi200umMDA_FD_26614 | JGI IMG/M metagenome (IMG submission 26614)
TATCGGATGGCTCGTTTCAAAGAATTGACTTAAGATGCTAAAATAAAAAAAATGTATCAGTAAAAGAATGATGGAAGAGATAAGTAGTTAGTATTATAGAGCTCAATCCATTGGAATTTTCAATGCTCAATGTTCAACAGAGCAAAATAAAAAAACGAAACCTTACGGGGTTTCGTTTTTTTATTTAACAGGCGGCGTAAGTCAGAGGTTACTGTGAATATAGCTTTCCAGGTGACTGATCGTTTCTTTCTGCGCCAGGATGGTTTCTTTTACCACATCACTCATGGAAATAATGCCGGTCAGTTTATTATTTTCAAACACCGGCATATAACGAATATTTCTTGCTGTCATCAGTTCCATGCAATATTCAATCGTATCTTCCGGTTTTACAGAAGGCAGATCAATAGACATGATCTCGGAGACTCTCGTATTGGTAGAGTTTTTTCCTTTCAATATTACCTTGCGTGAATAATCTCTTTCCGTCATAATGCCGAAATACTGATCGTTCAGCATCACTACTACCGAACCGATATTTTTTTCAGCCATGATCTGCAATGCATCCAGCACCGTGGTGCCCGGTGTAACAGTAACAGGTAATTTGTTTTTGTGTGAAACGATTGAAGCAACGGTAATATTCATGGCAGAGAATTTATTTATGAAATTTAATGAAAAGATATAATCCGGCCAAAACTATTTATCGGCAAGTTGTGGCAATAAAATAAGATTATCGCAGATTTACTACATCAATTCCCATTTTAATATGCTTTTATATATCAGCCAAAATCATTTCCTTTTTTTAACTTGCCGGTTATTAATATCAAAGCTGCATTGGGACAAAAACCCGCCACGATAAAGGAAATTGCTAATCGCCTCAACGTTTCTGTTTCTACGGTATCAAGAGCATTGCACAATCATTCCAGCATTGGCCTTCGTACGAGGATGCAGGTGCAGAAACTAGCCGAAGAATTGAATTATGAACCTAACCAGGCTGCTATTTCTTTCAAGCAGGGCAAAACATGTATCATTGGTGTTATTCTTCCCAATCTTGGAGAAGAATATTTTTCCATCGCCATCAATGGTATTGAAGATGTGGCAACAAAGAATAATTATACCGTATTGATAGGTCAGTCGCATGATGACGTGGATAGAGAAAAACGCATCGTAGATGCCATGCGCCGCCAGCGGGTAGACGGTTTGATTGTCTCATTATCGAAGAATACAAAATCATACGAGCATTTTGAACAACTGAAAAAATATCCCATACCAATAGTATTCTTTGATCGGGTTCCTGATCTTGCCGATGCATATTGTGTTTCTTGCAATCTTGAAAATAGTTCTGTTGAATTGGTAGATTGGTTAGTCAGTACAGGGCATAAACAAATTGCTTTTATAAAAGGCCCTGATGGCATTATCCATTCTCAGCAACGCATGCTTGGTTATTGCGAAGGATTGAAAAAAAATAAAATTCCTATCAACAATGATTTTATTGTGCAGACTGATCTTGCCAAAAATAATACCGAGCATGCTATGCAGCAATTATTATCACTCACCGATCCTCCAACTGCTGTTATTGCATTTAACGATTACGTCGCATTGGATGCGATTAAATATGCGCGAAGCCAGGGATTGAAGATCAATAAAGACATTTTCTTTGTTAGCTATGCTAATCTTCCTATCACCAGCTATATGGATGATCCTCCACTCGCATCGGTAGAACAGTTCCCTTATCAGCAATCAGAAAAAGCTACCGACATTTTATTCCGTCTCATAGCCGCAAAAAGTTTTGACGCAGATATTCCTCTAAAGACTGTCTTTGAGAGCAAAGTTGTGGTGAATTACAAGAAAACTGAATGAGCTGAGCTTTCCTTACCCGGGTTAGTATTTGCGTTAATACTCTTTTTTCACTTTCGCCTCCATCGTATCGGTTGGCAGCGTTTTAACGGCGTAGCCTTTAAAACGGTTGTGCTCATCTAATCAAACTGGTATATCTTTTGAAATATTCAATGGTGAACATAGGAGTTGTAAAAAATAAATTTTGAAATATGGTACTATTGGAAAAACAATTAAAGGTGAAGAGATCGGCTCTTCCTTCTGCTGGAAAGGGTTTATTCACTTTAAAGCCTATCCATAAAGGCGAAAGGATTACCGAGTACAAAGGAAAAATTACCAATTGGAAAAATGCAGATCACAAGAATGGAACAAACAAATACCTGTTTTATATAGACCGGGATCATGTCATTGATGCAAGACCTTATAAAAAATCTCCAGCGAGGTATGCAAATGATGCGAAAGGATTAAAAAAAAGAAAAGGTATCGTCAACAATTCCAGTTATGTCAGGGATGGGTTACACGTTTTTATCCAGGCCAAAAAAAATATTCCTGCCGGTGCAGAGATCCTGGTAGGCTATGGAAAAGAATACTGGGATATCATAAAGTATAATAGAAGATTAATGCAAAAACAGCGATCTAACTATTCCAAAATCGTGAATAAAAAGTAAACTCTTCACGAACTATAAATGCAATAGCACATTCTTCTTGAATTCATTTCAGATTCTTTTTGCAGGTTTATCAGCCAGGTCTATTTTTGCGCCGGAGAGATGGCAGAGCGGTCTAATGCGGCGGTCTTGAAAACCGTTGACCCAAAAGGTCCGGGGGTTCGAATCCCTCTCTCTCCGCAAATCAAAACCAATGTCGCCAGCGGAGCTGGGAATTTTTGCTTGGAACGTTGCCAGGCTAATTCCTCTTTCCGGTGAGAAAAATTATCGCCCTCTTTTTATAAATAATTTCTTCTTTCTGTAATCTCACCGACATAAATTCTTTCACGCAGCCCGATGCTTTGTCTGCAGCCAAAAGTTTTGCAGCGTTTTACTATCACTCTTCTTTTTTGTATGTTTACCCCGTGAGTAAATATGGAGCGATACGGTCGTTTATTGTTTTATTAAGCATATTATTGTCCCGGTGCATCTTTGCTCAAAGTGAGCAATATAAATTTTCCAGGCTTGATATTTATAACGGTCTTTCGCACAACCAGGTCAATGGTATATTAAAAGATCCTGATGGCTTTTTATGGTTTGGTACCATGTCTGGCCTTAACCGGTATGATGGATATTCATTTAAAGTATTTCGCAATAAGCATGGTGACAGTTCCTCGTTATCCAATAACCAGGTCGGTGCGTTATACGAACTGCCTGATGGAAGAATTTGGGTAACAACAACAAGTCTTCCTTGTGTTTACAATTCGCATACAGAAAAATTTGACTCCGTTTATCCCAAGTATTTAAATTCTCTTGGCTTGCCTTCCTATACGGTTATTAATGTAGTAAAAGGAAATGAAGGGAGGTATTGGTTTCTCTATGATAGCCTTGGTTTGTATTTATACTCCGGTACAGATAAAAGAGCTAAATTATTCCGCCAGAATTACAAGCTGAGTCCATCCGAAAAGATTAGTGCAATCAGGGAAACAAAAGATGGAAAGTTGTGGATCGTATACCAAAATGGATGTTTGGAACAGTATGATATAAAATCAAACAAGGTTATTTTTTCAAGCGCAGCTTTGCAGAACTTGTATAAAGAAAACAATTCTTATAATCTGTTAGTAGATAATGATGGGGATGTTTGGCTCTGGTGTTTCAGGTATGGCGTTTTTCTTTTTCATCCGCAGAACAATTCAATTAGGCAGTTTAATGAAAATTCTTTTCCTTCAAAATTAAATTCTAACCTCGTTAGCCAGATGACACAGGATAACAATGGTTTGATCTGGATAGGAACAGATCATGGAGGAGTGAACCTGATCGATAAAAAAGATAACTTCAAAGTCAGTTACTTTATTAATGATCCGAAAGATCCCAAAAGCCTCAGCCAAAACAGTATCAATGCACTTTATAAAGATGATGATGGAATTATGTGGTTGGGTACTTACAAGCAGGGTATCAATTTTCTGAATGGCAACATTGTAAAGTTTCCGCATTATCATCATGTGGAATCGAATGCAAACACCCTTCCATACGATGATGTAAACCGTTTTGTTGAAGATAAATCCGGTAATATCTGGATTGGAACCAATGGTGGTGGACTCATTTATTTTGATAGAAAAAACAACACATTCAGGCAATACCTGCATGACCCCAATAACAAAAATAGTTTAAGCACTAATGTTATTGTAAGCTTATGTGTTGATCATGATGGCAAACTTTGGATTGGAACTTTTTTGGGTGGTCTGAACAGCTTCGACGGAAAAAAGTTTATCCACTACAAACATAATGACAAGGATCCTTCAAGTATATCTAATGACAATGTGTGGGAAATATTTGAAGACAGCGAACAGAATTTATGGATTGGAACGTTAGGCGGCGGGCTGGATTTGTTTGACAGAAAAACAAATCGCTTCGAACATTACCAAAATAAACCAGGAAAGCCGAGCCCTTTGCCTTCGAATTACATTTCTTCAATTCTCCAGGATAGGAAGGGGAATTTATGGATTGGCACGGCGGGTATGGGAGTTGTTGTTTTTGAAAAAAATAAAACCACTCCGACCCCTTATCCGAATGACAAAGACAGTCTTAGCAGCAACAGCATAATCAGCATGTTGGAAGATAGCAAGGGAAGGATTTGGGTGGGAACCCTTGAAGGATTAAATCTCTTTAATGACCAAACAAAAAGTTTCCAGATTTTCACAACGTCAGATGGCCTACCCGATAATATAATATTGAATATTCTTGAAGACAATCATCAAACACTTTGGCTTTCCACACCAAACGGATTATGTAATGTTATTCCCTCGGAAAAAGAAAGTGGCGTTAGTTTTTCCATCATTAATTATGATGAGATAAACAATCTTCAAAGTCGTGAATTCAATGACAATGCGGCACTCAAAACAAGGTCAGAAGAATTGATTTTTGGCGGGCCTTCGGGATTTAATATCATTAATCCGAATAAGATCAAAAAGTCAGCTTATCATCCTAAAATTGCCTTCACCAATTTGCAAATTTTAAATAATGATGTGGAACCTGGTGAAGAAATCAATAATCGTGTTTTGTTGCAACAATCCATTTCGAAAACTCAAAGTGTTGATCTGAAGTATAAGGAAAATGTTTTTTCTATTGAATTTGCATCGCTTGATTTCTCGCACAGCAGCCGGGATAAATATGCTTATATGCTCGAAGGGTTTAATCCCGATTGGTTGTATGCAGACGGTTCCCAGCGAAGAGTTACGTACACAAATCTTGATCCGGGACATTATACTTTTAAGGTTAAAATTCTAAATGCAGATGGTGTTTGGAGTGACGTAAAAACTTTGCGAATAAGCATTGCACCTCCTTTTTGGCGAACACCTCTTGCCTATATATTTTATGCACTTGCAATTATTGGAATCCTTTTCCTGGCAAGAAAAATTATGCTGGACAGAGTGCACATGCGATTTGAAATGCAGCAACAAAGAAGGGAGGCTGAAAGAGCTCATGCCATTGACCAGTTGAAAACAAAATTCTTTACCAATGTAAGCCACGAGTTCCGCACGCCACTTAGCTTAATCATTTCTCCCTTAGATAAGATCATTAAAAATACCCCTGATGAAGATCAAAAGAAGCAATTGAATCTTGTTCACCGCAATGCTAAGCGATTACTTAATCTCGTTAATCAGTTACTCGATTTCAGGAAAATTGAAGTGCAGGGAGTAAAACTTCACCGGTCAATAGGCGATATAATAAAGTTTGCAAAAGATATCAGTTATTCGTTTACGGATATTGCAGAAAAAAAGGGAATGCAGTTTTCGGTTTCATCAAATGTGGACAGTCTTGAAATTTACTTTGACAAAGACAAGGTTGAAAAAATTATTTTTAATCTTCTTTCCAATGCATTTAAGTATACGCATGATAATGGGACAGTAAGCGTACAGCTTATTTATACACCTCCATCCTTTGATAAAAAAGAGGGCACATTGGCAATAGAAGTGCAGGATAATGGCATCGGTATTCCTGCTGATAAACAAGAGAAGGTTTTCGAACGTTTTTTTCAAACCGATGTTCCTGAAAGTATGGTGAACCAGGGCACAGGTATTGGCCTAGCTATCACCAAAGAATTTGTGAAGCTGCATAACGGAGTAATCACTGTAAGAAGTGAACCCGAAAAAGGAACCTGTTTTACAGTTACTCTTCCTGCCAAAAAAATTCATGAACCTTCTGTTCATTTAATAACGAATCCCGTATCAATTGAAGGCGCTGAGCAAATTGTTTTTGAAGAAAGCCAAGGCAATGGCAAAAAGAAAACTATCGTTATTGTTGAAGACAATGAAGATTTGCGTTTTTATTTAAAAGAAAACCTGAGAGTTAACTACCATGTTGAAGAAGCTACCAATGGAAGAGAAGGATGGGAGAAAATCAAACTGATAAATCCTGATCTTGTTGTGAGTGATATTATGATGCCATTAATGGACGGTATTGAACTGGCAAAGAAAATTAAAACATATACTCTCACTTCACACATCCCGGTCATTCTGCTTACGGCAATGGGTAGCGAAGAAAAACAAATTGAAGGCTTCCAGGCAGGAGTGAACGATTACATTACCAAACCTTTCACTTTTGAGATACTTGACTCAAGAATTAAAAATCTTCTTGCCCAGCAAAAATTGCTGCAAAAGAGATTTCAAAAGCAGATTGAAGTAAACCCCGGTGAAGTAACTGTAACTCCTGTCGATGAAAAGTTTTTAAAGCAGGCATTAGAGGTTGTTGAGAAATTTATGGACAATCCAGACTTTTCTGTAGAGGACTTCAGCCTCGAGATGTATATGAGCAGGGTGGCTCTTTACAAGAAGATTTTATCTCTTACTGGCAAAGCGCCATTAGAATTTATCCGTTCCATGCGATTAAAAAGAGCTGCGCAGCTTTTAGAAAAAAGTGGAATGAGCATTGCTGAAATTGCTTATGAAGTTGGATTTAATAACCCGAAGAACTTCACTAAATATTTTAAAGAAGAATTTAAGGTATTGCCATCGCAGTATGTCTCGGATAAAAAAAGCTGATAGAATGGAATTTGGCAAACAGATAAAATAAGGCCATTTAACATTTAATACCCCAATCAGAAACATTTGATACTCTTTCTCACGCTGCACAGCAATAATTTTGCGGGGATCGATTTCAATGAAGATTGCTATAAAGGAAATTACCACTGCTGAATGAAAAAAAATAGTCTTGTTTTATTTCTGCTTGTTGCATTACGGCAATTTCAGCATTTTCTCAAACCAACAATTTTTCACAAGACCGGATTATCAGTATTGACCTTACTAAAACAGAACGATATTTTCTTTTTGAATATTATCAAACTGTAAATGACATTGGCTAATGAGTTAAATCATTTAAGGTAGTTAAGAATGAATGACGTTGTAATTAAGGTTGATAAACATCAATTAAGTTTTAAGTTTAGCATGTATCAAAATCAGGAATATGATCAGATTTGTTTGTACATGATATTTTTCTCCTTGTGATCAAATGCGTTGACAGAAAATGGAATATTATGCCTTTGCTCAATAAAGAAATAATTATGAACATTGATTTTTACAGAAGGTTAACTATTCAGCCGTAATTTTAAATATTTGAAATCAAGTCAATGAAAAGAAGAACATTAATAAAGGGAATGGCAGCAGGATTGCCTACGCTATGGTTATCCCGTGCATTGGATAATAATTTTTTGAGTGAATACAATTTGGAGCCAATAGACAAAGGCCCGTTCAAACCAACATGGGATTCTTTACAGAATTATAAAACACCTGAATGGTATCGCAATGCAAAATTTGGAATGTGGGCACACTGGGGCCCTCAGTGCCAACCTGAATCCGGCGACTGGTATGCAAGAGGAATGTACCTGGAAGGATCGTGGCAATATAAAATCCATCTTCAGAAGTATGGTCATCCTTCAAAGTTTGGATTTAAAGATGTGATCAATGAATGGAAAGCAGAAAAATGGAATCCCGAAGAGTTAGTGAGTTTATATAAAAATGCGGGTGCCCAATATTTCATGGCGCTTGCCAATCACCACGACAATTTTGATTTGTTCGATAGCAAGTATCAGAGACATTGGAACTCGACTAAGATTGGACCAAAGAAAGACTTGATTGGCGGTTGGGCAAAAGCTGCAAAAAACAATGGTCTTCCATTTGGTGTGAGTGTTCATGCGTCACATGCATGGCGTTGGTATGAATCGGCACAGCGTTCAGATAAAACAGGCCAATATGCAGGCATTCCTTACGATGGAAAATTAACAAAAGCAGATAGCAAGGGAAAATGGTGGGAAGGCTTAGATCCACAAGAATTGTATGCGCAGAATCATCCTTTGAGTGAAGGGAGTTTGATTGATGATTCCATCTTTAAGCAATGGGATTGGGGCAATGGAGCTTATCCACCCAGCAAGGCATACGCTGAAAAGTTGCACAACCGCACAATAGATCTTATAAACAAGTACAACCCCGATGTGGTTTATTTCGACGACTCACAATTACCGCTTTGGCCTGTGAGTGACGTGGGTTTACGCATTGCTGCCCATCTGTACAACAAGAGCATCAAAGAACATAGGGAGCTTAAAGCAGTAATCAACGGAAAAATTTTGGATCAGAATCAACGCAAGGCAATGGTATGGGATATCGAGAGAGGACAAGCAAACGAGATTCAACCATTACCCTGGCAAACCGATACCTGCATTGGTGATTGGCATTACAACAGGGCTGTGTACAACGAAAACAGGTACAAAACTTCAAAAACAGTCATTCAAACTTTAGTTGATATTGTGAGTAAGAATGGTAATTTGATGTTGAACATCCCTGTTCGTGGTGATGGAACGATTGATGAAAAAGAAAGAAAGATCGTTGAAGAAATAGGTGCGTGGATGAAAGTAAACAGCGAAAGCATTTATGGTACAAGGCCATGGAAAGTCTTTGGTGAAGGGCCGGCGCAACAAGCAGAAGCAAAACTAAGCGGACCAGGATTTAATGAAGGAAAAGGAAAACCGTTTACTTATGAAGACATTCGCTTTGCTATAAAAGGCGATGTACTTTTTGCAACTGCAATGGGTTGGCCACAGGATGGAAAGCTTCTTATAAAAAGTTTGGCGAAAAACAGAGGACACTTTCCGAAAGAAATACAAAAGGTAGAGTGGGTGCCAACAAAGCAATCCCTGACATTCGAAAGAAATGAAAATGGACTGATCGTTTCTCTGCCTGAAAAAACTTCTGATGATTTAACGTATGCAAATGTGATAAAGATTCTTTCATAATAACATCAGTATAGACAGTACTGTTAACCAGATATGATTTTTGTTTAGCACTCATTCTGATAGCGCTATTCATTCAAAACTAAAACCGTTTTGAGAAAAAAGAAATTTTGTTTATGCTTATTCGTCTGTATTATTTCAACAAGCACCTTATTCAGTCAAACACATCGACTCATCGCTTTTACTTTCCCAACAGGATATGCAATGGTGGCGTGATTCAAAGTTTGGATTGTTCATACACTTTGGATTTTGTGTAACCCTGGGTCCTTTGAAGCAATAGTGATTACCATGAAAAAAATTTACAAGGATAAATCAAGACAAAAAAGATAATGAAAACGAGAACGACCATACTGCTATTACTGATTATGACAATGCAAACTAATCAGGCTAAAGCGCAGGCACGAACACATAGTAATTTCAACGAACAATGGAAATTTAAATTAGATAGTCTTAATTCTTACGACCAACCGAATGTGAATGACGTTACATGGCGCACATTAAATCTGCCACATGATTGGAGCATAGAGGGTACATTTAGTAAAGATCATCCGGCTTCTCCTGGTGGTGGCGCTTTGCCCGGTGGTATTGGCTGGTATCGAAAAACATTTACCATACCAATTACCAGTAAAAGCAAATCTGTCTTTATTGAATTTGATGGTGTATATCGAAACAGTGAAGTTTGGATTAATGGACATTCATTAGGGGTACGACCCAACGGCTATATCTCGTTTCAATATGATCTCACGCCATATCTTAATTATGGTGCAGTAAAAAATGTGATCGCTGTTAAAGTAGATAACTCAATGCAGCCCAATTCGAGATGGTATTCCGGTTCTGGAATTTACCGCAATGTGTGGTTAACCACTGTTGATAAATTGCATATTGACAATTGGGGCACTTTTATCACTACGCCAAAAATATCCAATCAGTCGGCCGCGGCGGATATTGTTACAAACGTAGCCAATCAAAATTCTTCTGATAAAAAATTTGTGCTCACCACAACTGTTTATGATGCTACTAAAAAAATAGTTGCAAAAACAGTAAGCAATACGAGTGTTGCCGGTAAAAATCTTACATCGTTAAATCAATCTGCTGTTATTTCAAATCCTGTGTTATGGTCGGTTGAAAAACCCTATCTCTATAAAGCAATATCACAGATTAGCTCGGGTGGAAAACTAATTGACGAATATCAAACAACATTTGGTGTTCGCTATTTCAATTTCGATAGTCAGAAGGGTTTTTTCTTGAATGGAAAGCCGGTAAAAATATTAGGCGTTTGTGATCATCATGATCTCGGAGCTTTGGGCGCAGCCATCAATACAAGAGCTATTGAACGGCAATTGGAAATTTTAAAAGCAATGGGTTGTAATGGTATTCGCACTTCCCATAATCCTCCCGCACCAGAGCTTTTAGCATTAGCAGATAAAATGGGATTTATCGTAATGGATGAAGCGTTTGATATATGGGCAAAGCAAAAAACAAAATATGATTATCACCTGGACTGGGATAAATGGCATCGCAAAGACCTGGAAGATCAGATTCTGAGAGATCGGAATCATCCATCAGTAATTATGTGGAGCGTAGGCAATGAAGTTTCTGAACAGTGGAGCAGTGATACTTCAGGTCCTGGTATTGCAAAAGAATTGGTAAGCATTGTAAAATCGTTGGATACAACAAGACCTATTGTTACAGCCAATAACAGTATATACAATAACATGCTCCAATCAAATACCTTTGATTTGATTGGTTATAATTATAATGAACGTCAATGGGGCGAGTTCTTAAATAAATATCCTGGTAAAAAATTAATCATTACGGAAAGTACATCAGCATTGGAAACAAGAGGACATTATGATCTGGTTCCTTTTGATACCATTCGCCGCTGGCCCGAACGCTGGGACAAACCTCTTCTTGATGGTAACCCTGATTACACCGTATCTGCTTATGATCATGTAAGTGCTCCGTGGGGTTCTACACATGGGCAGCAATGCGTAAACCCACGTCACTCACAGGCCAAAGCGGTAATTGTGAGTCGTCGAAATAAACCACATCGGGGTTGTACTTGTTTATAAGATCTA
>JGI24806J26614_1000638_pt1 | contig 11332 bp, 8 predicted proteins | sample Kansoi200umMDA_FD_26614 | JGI IMG/M metagenome (IMG submission 26614)
TGAGATTGAAGTTAATGACAACCTATTGAAAGTGAGCGTAAACAAAAAAGTATAACGAACTATGCCACAAAAGAAAGTAATTAAAAAAATAGCTAAGCCCGTAGCTAAAAAAGCCTCGTCCGGAAGCAGCAGGCAGGCTGCATCTGCAAAAAAAGCAACACCAAAAGCAGTTAAGAAATCTTTAAAAAAATCAGCGCCAAAGGCTGTCAAGCCTGCGGCTAAAATAAAGCCTAAAGCCGCTTCACCTAAGAAAGCAACGCAAAAGCCCGTTAGTACATCAACAAAAACAATAAAAAAAGCTGCAACGCCTGTTGTAAAGCATGTAGTTGCTAAGCATCAGCCTAAAACTGATTCAAATAAGCACGATAAACAAATACAGTCTATGTCCAAGCAAAAACAGCAAGAAGAAAAACCAATTGAAAAGAAAGTGGCTAAAAAACCTGAGCCTGTTAAAGAGGTTAAATTGCCTAAAATAAGTGCGAAGACCAGCGTGCCTTATCAGCCATCTTATAAATCATTGGAGCAGAGGCAGGAGCCGATAAAGGCGGTCGAGTCTCTCGTTCGCTATAGCGACACTGAGTTGAATGAGTTCAGAGAGTTGATCCAGCGTAAACTTGATGCTGCAAAAAAGGAACTGGCATATTTGCAGGGCCTTATTACCCGTAAAGATGATATGGGTGGTGACGAAAGCGAAAACCGTTATATGACAATGGAAGACGGTAGCATCAGTATGGAACGTGAACAGCTGAGCCAAATGGCAAGCCGTCAAATAACTTATATCGATCATCTGGAAAAAGCTTTAATCCGTATTGAAAATAAAACATATGGCATTTGCCGTGTAACGGGTAAGCTGATTGATAAGGCAAGATTACGCGCTGTACCACATGCAACACTAAGCCTTGAAGCGAAGCTCGGTTTGGTGAAAGCAGGGGAGTAGTAAATAAGATTCGTAGTTTATATTAAGGAGGCTGTCCAGGTTTGAGTCAGCCTCCTTTTTTATTTCCAATGACTTGGAGAAACATTTTTTAGTCATTCCCAGAACTTTCATCCGGCTAAGCAGCAGTTTACTCTGTTTTTGGCGTTTTAGGCGTGTAATTGTTAAGCTTAACCAGTAATCCGGCGCCAAATAGCGATTGCACCTGCAGCGCCGCCGAAGTGCCGTTAGGTCCGAATTGGCGTACATCGTCATCATAAATTAAAGTAAGGCTGTAGGTTACAGAAAGTATCCCGGAGATTTTGGCCGCGAACAAATTCGTCATGTATAAATCCACATTCTGCGGATTGTGCTTGTAATTAGAAAATAGATCGAGTTTGCCTGCGTAAGTAATTGTTTTAGTAAGGTTTGCCAGGTAGGATATGGTGGCATAAGCGCCAAATTGAAAATCGACGGTTTTACCGGGAGGTACACCGTACTTTACACCAAGGCTGTCAACTGTCACAATCGTCCAGCGGGCAGCAACCGGAGATAAAAATATGGAAAGATTTTTTACAGGCTTGTAATCGAAACCTGGACTTAATAATATGTAAGCCGGCGAAAACAAATCAGAAGTATAAATCTTTGTATCCGCATCAGGATAGTCGTATCCTTTAAAAAATTGTGTTCTTATATTAAACAAGCCACTTAAATTAAGATTGGACGTAAGTGCATAGCCGTATTTCGAAGTAAGTTCAAAACGATCATCATTTTTGCGGGTGCCAAGGCTTGTTGTTTTTACATAGCCCAGATTCCAGGTAAGAAGGTTATCCCAACTATGCCGGTCTTTTTTATAAAAGGCATATGTGTTTAGCAAAGCATTTGCCGCCAGCGAAAACTTTTCACCGCCTGCAGCCCAGTTACTCAAAGATCCCTGGGAAAGATTTAAGCTAAAAAGCCCCCCCACTTTCCAAATTTTATTAATGGTATCATTGGGGTCTCTTTCAATAGGTTTAGTTGATTGGGTTTTGAGATCCTGTACAGTTGCATCCTGTGCAATAGCGGAAAAAAAAGATAACATGAAAATACAAATGAGGTAATGCTTCATAGTTTTTGCTGTTTAAATTAAAAGTAATGTGCAACGGTTGTATAATATTTGAAATACATATTTGTATAAGCATGCCGTGTCAGGAATTTAATTGCATCCATACACAGATCGTCCATTTTCTTCTGAAGGTTTTGAATAACATGCCCACCTTTATTAGCTGGTTTTATTATATTGGGTAGTTTTCCCATAAGATTAGAGCGCGTAGTAAGAGGTGTTTGTGAAAGATAAAGCTAAAGCCTAAGCATGAAATAAAAAAACTATGTAATAATTACATAGTTTTTTGTGCCCAAGACTGGATTCGAACCAGCAAGCCCGTTAAGGCACTACCACCTCAAAGTAGCGTGTCTACCAATTTCACCACCTGGGCATTGGCTGCAAATGTAGGGGGAAAATACATTATTTGTTTAGTTCAATCCTGAAAGTTGTGCCTTTGCCCGGTTCGCTTTGTTTTACAAATATTAATCCCTTATGATATTGCTCTATAATGCGTTTGCTTAGCGTAAGCCCAAGGCCCCATCCACGTTTTTTTGTAGTAAACCCGGGCTCGAAAACTTTTTTGTTTACGCTCACTTTCAATAGGTTGTCATTAACTTCAATCTCAGTGCCATCATATATCTCAGGCACCCAATTAAGGTTATCTGCCAAAATTTCCGCGCAAATATAGTTTTTAAATGTATTGATAGAAGGCTTAAGTGCTGTATTGTCAAGAACATTTACGAATATCCTGTCTGTTAAATCAAAACCTTTATCCTTCCTTATATTTTGTACCCGGTTCACGAATTCCCGCGCATCACCTTCCATTTTCAGATCGTCAGACAACGTAATATCCAGTGCAACGGTAAGATTTCCTTTCGATGCCGCGCTCCACCCGGGAATATCTTCTGCAATTATGTCAACTTCGCTTGCTGCAATATTGAACTTTCCGGCCTTCAATTCAATTTCGATCCCACCTTTTTTTTCCAGCTCGCTAATTTGCTGCTGGGAAAAATTATTGATAACCGCCGCCGCTTCCTTCATTCCGGCACCGAGTTTTGAACCGAGCAACTTAAAGTTAGGCTTAACTTTTTTATGAATAATATTACCTGCTTCCGTTACAAATTCAATCTCCTTAATATTCACCTCGCTTTTTATAAGATCTTCCACTATTTGCAACTGCCGTTTCATTTCCGGGGTCAATACCGGTATTAACGCCCTTTTTAAAGGCTGCCGCACTTTAATATTCGTTTTCTTACGAAGCGATAGTATTAAAGAGGAAGCATCCTGCGCCAGTTGCATTCTTTCTTCCAGTGCTGCATCCACCAGGCACTCATTAGCCACCGGGAAATCCGTGTGGTGTACAGATATTGCATCAAACCGGCCGGTAACAGCATTCAGGTTTTTGAAAACCGCATCGCTGAAAAACGGAGAAACCGGCGCCATAAGCCGGGCTATTGTTTCCAGGCATTCGTATAAAGTTTGATAGGCTGAGATCTTATCCTGTTCATATTCTCCCTTCCAAAACCTTCTGCGACAAAGACGCACATACCAGTTGCTCAAATGCTCATCCAAAAACTCCTCGATCAGCCTGCCGGCTACAGTAGGTTCATAATCATCCATTGCCTCCGTAGCTTTCTCAATCAACGTATTAAGTGAAGAAAGTATCCAGCGGTCAATTTCAGGCCTTTCTTCAGCCGGAATGTAGTCCTCGGCGAAAGAAAACTTATCCACGTTGGCATACAATACAAAAAACTGGTAGGTATTATATAATGTACCAAAGAATTTGCGTTGTACTTCCTTAATACCATCGGGATCAAACCGTAAATTATCCCATGGTGATGCGTTGGTAATTAAGTACCAACGTGTTGCATCTGCTCCAAAATCGCCAATGGTCTTAAAAGGGTCAACCACGTTACCCAGGCGCTTACTCATTTTCATGCCGTTCTTATCCAGCACCAAACCATTTGAAACACAGGTTTTGTATGCAAGGCCGGGATATTTTTCATCAGAGACCTCTAATCCATTCTTTTTCAATTCATCCTGTACCGATTCTTTAACCAAAGCTGCAATGGCGTGTAAAGTATAAAACCAGCCACGGGTTTGGTCAACGCCTTCAGCAATAAAATCTGCGGGATAATTATCTGCAAAGGTTTCAATATTTTCAAACGGGAAATGCCATTGTGCATACGGCATGGCGCCGCTGTCAAACCATACATCCACAAGATCGGGGACGCGCTTCATGGGCTCGCCTGATGGAGAAACCAGCACGATTTCGTCAACCAGGGGTTTATGCAGGTCGAGATTTTCATCAGCCAAAAACCGCTCATTCATCGTGCCTAATTCATCGTCAGCCTTCTTACCTTCAACTTTTAACTCTTCTATCGAGCCAATGCAGATTTCTTCTCCTCCATCTTTTGTGCGCCAAACCGGTAACGGTGTTCCCCAAAAACGGCTGCGGCTCAGGTTCCAGTCAACCATATTCTCCAACCAGTTGCCAAAACGGCCTTCCCCGGTGCTTTTAGGTTTCCAGTTGATGGTTTTATTCAGTTCCACCATCCTGTCTTTCAATGCGGTGGTTTTAATAAACCAGGCATCGAGCGGGTAGTATAAAACCGGTTTATCAGTACGCCAGCAATGCGGATAGCTGTGCTCATATTTTTCTACTTTAAAAGCACGATTTTCTTTTTTCAATTTTACACTAATGTCAACATTTACATCAGTGTAAGCAGGATCATCCTTATAATCTTTTACATACCGGTTGCTAAACTCGCCAAGGCCATCTACAAATTTTCCTTCCCGGTCAACCATGGTGAGCATACCGATATCATATTTCTTTCCAACCTTAAAGTCGTCTGCTCCGAAAGCAGGAGCGGTGTGAACGATACCCGTACCGTCTTCTGTGGTTACAAAATCGCCCAGTAAAACTTTAAATGCGTTAGTGTTATCCGTTTTATTAGCATCGAAAGGCAGTAATTGTTCATAAGAAATGCCTTCTAATGCTGCTCCCTTAAACTCAGTAAGAATTTTCCAGGGCAGAACTTTTGATTCAGCAGGAAAGTTTTCAAAATCATCGGTTTCTCCATCTTTCTTAAAATATTTGCTTAATAATGCCTTAGCAAGAATTACATTAACCCGCAGGTGGGTGTATGGATTAAAGGTTTTCACCAATACATAATCAATACCAGCGCCAACAGTTAGTGCAAGATTAGAAGGAAGTGTCCAGGGAGTTGTTGTCCAGGCTAAAAAGAAAACTTCATCGCTACCTGCAGCATCAACTAAAAAATGACTTTTCTCATTGTTGATTGCCTTGAACATGGCAACAGCACTGGTATCCTTTACATCTTTGTATGTGCCGGGCTGATTGAGCTCATGCGAACTTAACCCTGTGCCGGCTGCGGGCGAATATGGCTGAATACTTACATCTTCATAAAGCAAACCCTTGCTATACAATTGTTTAAGCAGCCACCAGAGTGTTTCTATGTATTCATTTTTAAAAGTAATATAGGGATCTTCAAGGTTGACCCAATAACCAATTTGCCGCGTCAGGTCATCCCATTTGTCCTTATACCGAAGCACAGCTTCGCGACACTTTTTATTATAATCTTCAACTGATATTTTTTTGCCAATGTCTTCTTTTGTAATGCCTAATTCTTTTTCTACACCCAGTTCAACCGGCAAACCATGCGTATCCCAGCCACCTTTGCGTTTTACCTGGTAACCTTTCATGGTTTTATAGCGGCAAACCAGGTCTTTAAGTGTTCTTGAAATTACGTGGTGAATACCGGGCATACCGTTAGCACTCGGCGGACCTTCATAAAACACAAATGATTGCCTGCCTTGCCTTAGCGAAACACTTTTTTCAAAAGCCATTTCTTCATCCCACTTTTTTAAAATTTCTCTCTCTATGGCGGGAAGATGTAAACCTGAAAATTCTTTGTACTTAGCTGCCATTATACGTAAAACCTGTCTATAAATTAATAAAAAGTGTGCAAAGGTAACAATATACAATTAATATTATTTCGGTGAAACTTATGTTTAACACCCGGTAAAAGCAAGGCCTGCAGGAGTGACCAGGCCTTCAATACTGCTTTCGAAAGCTTACTTAGTGACCTGCGGGAGGCTGGTATTCAGGCACAGCATTCTGTACCGGCTTAATTGTTTTTAAGTAAGCAAAAATGGCTTTTAGCTCGTCGTCTGTCATGTTATTTATACTGGCTACAGGCATGGGAGGCATAATTGGCCTGGATCCTTCAATTCCTTTAAAAAGGCCTTTACGGAGGCAGGTAAGAAATTGTTCTTCAGACCAGGCTGCAAGGCCGGTTGAATCAGGGGTGAGATTAGCGGCATAGGAAGTGCCCCAGGGTCCGTGCCATGCCGTAAGATCATACGTAGCGGCCAGGCCTTTTGCCACCTGCCCCGGCTCAAGCACAGGAACAGGCCCTTGTACAGGGTGACCGGAAAGCATCAGGCTGGCATCATCAACCGGACCCTGATCCGTCATTTTCTTTGGCGTATGGCAATCATTACAGCCACCGATAGCTACCAGATGTTCGCCCCATTGCGCCTGGCTGATGTAACCGCCATACATAGTGTTGAACGAAGCAGAGTCTGTTGCTGGTGTGTTAGCTTGTGTATCAGTGGTACAACGGTAACATAAAAAACAAATAAGGCATACGGCCACGAAAATTGTAGTTTGATTTTTCATTGCAATCGTTTTAGAATTGGTTTGTGAATCAACTGCCGGTACGGTAGTTGTAATACGGTGCAGTAAGATATGATTATTTCTTAATAAACAAAATTTTTATAAGTACTTCCTGATAACATTCATTACGTTATAATAATAATGACCGCCAAATAACACAAGATGTACCATTAACGGGTAAAGCTGGCAAAGTTCCATTCTATCCCTCCATCCTGCCTGCAACGGAAATGCTTCATTATAATAAGCGTAAAAGCTTTTATCAAAACCGCCGAATAACAAGCTCATCGCTATATCCATTTCCCGGTTGCCATAATAAACTGCGGGGTCATAAATTACCGGGTTTCCGTTTATATCACCCATGAAATTGCCTCTCCACAAATCGCCATGCACTAAAGCGGGTTGTTCCCGGGGGAAAATTTCATCAAAGTATTGGCAAAGTTTTTCAACTTTTTGCAAGTCGTCCTTACTGCATTTATTTTGGTTGAAAGCCAACTGCATTAAAGGCATAATGCGTTGGCTGGCATAAAATTCACTCCAGGTATTGCACCAATCATTTGACTGGTTTAATGAACCAATATAATTACCTGCTGTTAATCCAAACTGTTTATTGGAATGTTTATGCAAAGCAGCAAGCTGGTAAGCGAATGTTTGCCAGAAGTTTTGGGAAATGTTTCCTTTTCTAATAAACTCCGTTATAAGAAAAATTTGTTCCTTGTTTGGATAGATTTCCGTTTTCAAGGTAATGTCGTCATCTGAAAATTTTCCATGCAGTATTGGTTCGGGTATTTTTATGGTTTGCGTTTGATATAACAGGTGCAAGCCTTCGAATTCTTTCTGAAACATGTCATCTAAGCTACCATCGTTCAGCTTTAAAAAGAAGGAGCCAATATTGGTTTCGAGATAAAATGTTTGGTTGATATCGCCGCCAAAAACCTGGGCCTGGTTTTGTACCTGAACTGCCTGGTTGAAGTGTTTGGAAAGTAGTTGGGTTATATAATTTAAAAGTAATCGCATAAAAAAACCTGTTCTGATATCACACCAGAACAGGTTTCAATATAAGTTTTTTAAATTTATGCTTCCTGCGTTTGCAATCTTTTTTGCTGGCGCTTTCTTTCTTCGTCGTCTAAAATCAACTTGCGCATGCGGATATTTTTCGGGGTTACTTCAATACATTCGTCAAATTGTATGTATTCCATGCATTCTTCAAGCGTCATTAAAGTTTTGGGTGCAATGCGTGTAGAATCATCACTGCCGCTGGCGCGGTGATTGGTCAACTTTTTAGGTTCAGTTGCATTTACAATAAGATCGCCTGGTTTTATATGCTCCGCAATTATCTGGCCTGCATATACTTCTTCGCCGGGATCAACAAAAAAAGTTCCGCGATCCTGCAATTTATCAATTGAATAACCTGTAGTGCGTTCCTGGTTCTTTGATAACAATACGCCGTTATTCCTGCCGGGGATATTGCCTTTCCATGGTTTGTATTCACTAAAACGATGTGCCATTACGGCTTCGCCGGCCGTATTAGTAAGCATGTTTGAACGTAAGCCTATTAATCCTCTTGATGGAATTTCAAATTCCAAATGCTGCATCTCGCCTTTTGTTTCCATTACATGCATCTCGCCTTTGCGCTGGGTAACAAGGTCAATTACCTTACCACTAAAATCAGCAGGCACATCAACAACCAATACTTCGTAAGGCTCATTTTTCTTTCCTTCAATTTCTTTTACCAAAACCTGCGGCTGGCCAACGGTTAATTCATATCCTTCACGGCGCATGGTCTCAACCAAAATCCCCAAATGCAAAATACCACGTCCATATACAAGAAAACTATCGGCACTGTCTGTATCTTCTACCCTTAAAGCAAGATTTTTTTCTGTCTCTTTCATCAGGCGGTCACGCAAATGGCGTGAAGTAACAAACTTGCCATCCCTGCCAAAAAAAGGAGAATTATTAATGCTGAACAACATGCTCATCGTTGGTTCATCCACACTAATAACAGGCAAAACTTCGGGATTTTCTGGATCCGCGACCGTATCGCCTATATTAAACCCTTCTAATCCAACAATAGCGCAAAGATCACCGGCATTAACTTCGGACACTCTTTTCTTGCCCATGCCTTCAAATACATATAATTCTTTTACACGAAGTCTCTTGTTTGATCCGTCGGCCTGTAATAAAGAAACAGGCATATTTTCTTTTATAGTACCACGGCCAACTTTGCCAATGGCAATTCTTCCTAAAAATGAAGAATAATCAAGCGAAGTAATCTGCATCTGCAGCGTGCCTTCACTTATTTTTGGTTCAGGAACATATTTTAAAATACCATCTAATAATGGGGTAATATCTTCTGAAGGCGTTAATGAATCATTGAACCAGCCATGCTTCCCGCTTCCATAAAAAGTGGGAAAATCTAACTGTTCTTCGGTGGCATCCAGGTTAAAGAATAATTCGAATACCGCATCATGCACTTCGTCCGGGCGGCAATTGGGTTTATCAACCTTATTAATTACAACAATTGGATGGAGGTTTAACTGTAAGGCTTTCTGCAATACAAAACGTGTTTGCGGCATTGGGCCTTCAAACGCATCTACCAGCAAAATAACACCATCAGCCATTTTAAGCACCCTTTCCACTTCTCCACCGAAATCAGAGTGACCCGGGGTATCAATAACATTAATCTTAACATCTTTATACACTACCGCAGCGTTTTTAGAAAAAATCGTAATGCCGCGCTCCCGTTCCAGATCATTGCTGTCCATGATCAGCTCACCGGTTTCCTGGTTATCGCGGAAAACCTTTGTGGCGTGTAAAATTTTATCAACCAATGTAGTTTTACCATGGTCAACGTGGGCAATGATTGCTATATTCCTTATCTCCATTTTCAAAAATTGAGGCGCGAAGGTACGACAATAGCGTGGCGTGGCAAAGGTTGATTTGTTACCGTATTGTTGTTTCTGTCATTCCAGGCTTTAATAACTAAATGGTGAATGCGATGTCCCGGGTATACATTTTCGTCCTTTAGCAATAAGAATTACGGTTTAACGAAAAAAAAAATCATGTGTGTTTTTAATCTTAGTAGATTAATATTTTCTTCACTTAAAACACATGAGATGAAAATGTTTATACTTAAACCTGTTGCCACATTATTTTTTCTGCCGGTTTTCACAACAGTATTGGCACAAGGTGTTATCACCACACCACGAACGCCAAGCCCGGCCGCTGCTGTTACACAAACTATAGGTATTTCAACGGTTTCCGTAAATTATTCCAGGCCATCTGTAAAAGGGCGTGAGGTATGGGGTGCCCTGGTACCTTATGGCTACAACGTGCAGCCATTTGGTGCAGGAAATCCGGCGCCATGGCGTGCGGGAGCCAATGAAAACAGTGTAATTACCTTCTCAGACGATGCAAAAGTAGAAGGCAAGCTGGTGCCAGCAGGGGAATATGGTTTGTTTTTCATTATCAATAAAGACAATACAGGAGAAGTGATTTTGTCAAAAGATTATAAATCGTGGGGTAGTTTCTGGTATGATTCAACACATGACCTGATGCGGGCAAAAATTCAGTTGCGCGATGTACCACTTACAGAAATGCTCACCTATGGTTTTATTAACGACACAAAGAATTCTTCCGAGCTTGTACTTAATTGGGAGAAAAAACAGTTTCCTGTTAAAATTGAATTTGATGTAGACAAGATTGTTATGGATAACGCAACGGAGCAGTTAAAGAATACCGTAGGCTTTACCTGGCAGGGCTTCAATAGTGCAGCAAACTATGCCTTGCAGAATAATGTAAACCTGGAACAAGGGCTTGCCTGGGCGAACCAGGCAGTTACGATGAACAGGAACTTTATAACGCTCAGTACAAAATCGAACCTGCTAAAACAAACAGGCAAAGTTGATGAAGCTGACAAACTGATGAATGAGGCCGTGCCGCTTTCAACAGAAAACGAACTGAATTTATACGGCTACCAGTTAATGAACCAGGGGCAAGTTGATAAGGCCATTGAAATATTTATCCTGAATACAAAACGCCATTCTGAAAGTGCCAATGTGTGGGATAGTTTAGGCGAAGCTTATGTTACAAAAGGTGATAAAGAAAAGGCCGTAAGTAATTTTAAAAAATCGTTGAGTATGAATCCGCCGGCCAATGTAAAAGCCAATTCTGAAAAATTTCTGAAACAGTTGGGCGCGATGTAGCGTTGAGGAAGTTATTCGCCTTGTTTATTATCATCATATTCAACTTTCTGTTAAATGTTAGCATGATGTTATAAGTATCAGCCTGGTTAATCTTTTTCTGTTGTTATCATCTAATTCCTATTAAAAACAAACAACATGAAAAAGATAGCATTTATAATTTTCTCACTTATCCTGGCTGCAGGTGGCGTATCAGCCCAAAAAGTAATTGTGCGGCCGGTTCCCGTTTATCCCCGGGTAGCATATTATCCAAGACCTTACTGGAATCCATATTTCTATGGCGGTTTGAATTATTCATGGTATAACAGGCCGGCGTATTACAACCGTCCAACCAAAATGGAACCTGAGCCGCAGCCGTTTTTGGGGAACACCGTTACCGGTTTGGCGCACAAAAGATGGAGGAGAAGAAATCTGCATTGGCTCGATAGAAGAGT
>JGI24806J26614_1000640_pt1 | contig 11325 bp, 10 predicted proteins | sample Kansoi200umMDA_FD_26614 | JGI IMG/M metagenome (IMG submission 26614)
CCGCCCGTCGCGATCGTAATCGACCCAGGCTCCGCTCCAGGAATTGACCCGGGTGGTCGCGATTGGTCCTTGCTTCACCTGCGTGAAGACGCCGTTGCCTTCGTTGTGATAGAGGAGATTGGTTCGCGAAGCTGAACCATAGCCACCGCTGGCCACAAACAAATCCAAGCGACCATCGTTATCGTAATCTCCCCAAACGGCCGTCCTGGTGTCCAGTGCCATTGGTTTCTCGAGTTCCGAAATTGGATTGTTCGTGTTGACTTTGCTGAACGTGCCGTTGCCGTTGTTGTGATACAGGAAATTGTGGAATTCGCCGGCCAGGAACAGATCGACATGGCCGTCGTCATCGTAATCGCCCCAAGCTACCACGATGGACTGTTCCTGTGTGATAGGGTCATCGGTGATTTTGGTAAAGGTGGATTGGCTCTGCACGATACCGGGCGCCGCGGCCAGCAGGACAGCGGAGAGAAGAGGAGTGTTCATGGCGATTTTAATGAGTTAACTTTTGAAGAGAGTGAGCGTGCGGAAGAGAATCACTCAGACATTCCTGTCGAGAGATGACGACGAGCAGCTCGATCAGCGTGAAGCGGGCCGGCTTTCGAAGCAAATTCGTTGTTTGCGTGGTAGGATTTGTTTTCATGTGAATTTCGATGTCAACGTGGCGCAAGCGGCCAAAAATGTTTTTGTTCGGTTGGCTGCATTTTCGTTGGTCATTCCTGGCGGTAGAAACGTCAAACGAGCTTCATTTGCCTGAGATAACACGGCGGGGAAAATGGATTTTTTGAAACAATCGCAAGTTTTTTACAGAGAAGAACCAACTCGCGCGCCGCGTGTCCGCTTCGGACTCTGAACGGAAGATAAATTTGGTAACTGTTCAGATTAACCGCGAATGAACGCCAATGTACGCGAATGGAACGTGTCAAACGGCCCCACAACCGCAGACGATGCCTCAGATTCGCGTCCATTCGCGTCAATTAGCGGTTACCCACCTGTGAATAGTTGCCAAATTTTTCTCAAAAAAGGGCGTAGCTTCTCCGTGTATCATTCGGAATAGTTGACCGAAACACTGGTTCCCGGAAGTTCCAGACTTATGGCACCATTCGGAAATGTTCACCACCTGATTGAAGCATGAAGGCGGACGAATTGATCCCGACGCGCTGGAGCTTGATCGGCCGGTTGAAAGACTGGAACGATCAAGCGGGCTGGCGCGAGTTTTTCGACACGTATTGGAGATTGATTTACAGCGTGGCCATCAAGGCCGGACTCACCGACGCCGAGGCGCAGGATGTGGTGCAAGAGACGATCATCACGGTGGCGAAGAAGATCAACGATTTCAAGGCAGACTCGGCGCGAGGCTCGTTCAAAGGCTGGCTGCTCAATACAACGCGCTGGCGCATCGCCGATCAGTTTCGAAAACGTCTGCCGGTGAGCGCATCGGTCGACTTGCGCAACGACGAAACCGCGCGGACAGCAACGGCGGAACGGATTCCCGGTCCGGCGGGCTTCGTTCCGGACGCCACGTGGGACGAAGAGTGGGAACAGAATCTCCGCACCGCCGCATTGGAGAACGTCAAACGCAAAGTCGCGCCCGAGGAGTTTCAGCTTTTTGACTTGTGTGTTCTGCGCGAATGCCCGGTCAAACAGGTCGCGCAGAAACTGGGCGTGAAGGTTTGGAAAGTTTATTTCGCGCAGAAGAAAGTTTCCGGTCTGCTGCGGCAGGAAGTGAAGAAGCTGACCGAAGCGAATAGTTAAGCCGTAAGCATTCAGTTAAACAGAACGCTCGCCCAGACCTGGACTTGGAATTATTTCCCGGCGGGGACCGCAAATGCCGCGTCTAACACCGCGACGATGAAATCCGCGTCCGCCGGCGTAATGCACATCGGCGGCGCGAGGCGAATCGTTTGGCCCCACAAGCCGCCTCGGCCGAGCAGCAGACCCAGCGCCCGCGCGCGTTCGAGCACGGCCGCGCACTGGGCTGTCGCCGGTTCTTTCGTCACGCGGTCTTTCACCATCTCAATGCCCAGCAGCAAGCCTTGCCCGCGCACGTCGCCGATGACGGGATACTTCGACTTTAACTTCTCCAGGCCAGCCTTGATCCGCGAGCCCAGGTTGCGGGCGTTTTCCTGGAGCCTTTCCTTCTCGATGACTTCGAGCACCGCTTTGCCGACCGCTGTGGCGACCGGATTTCCGCCAAACGTGTTGAAGTGAACTTTGCCCACGAGTGATTGCGCAATCTTCGGTGTGGTGACCACCGCGGCCAGCGGATAACCGTTGCCGATGCCCTTGGCCAACGTGACGATGTCGGGAATCACGCCCTGGGTCTCGAAGCCCCAGAAATGCGTGCCCAGGCGACCAAACGCCGTCTGCACTTCGTCGGCGATGCACACACCCCCGGCAGCACGCACATGTTCATAGACCTCTTTGAGATAACCCTGCGGAAATTCCACAAACCCGCCGACGCCCTGAATAGATTCGGCGATGAACGCCGCCACTTTGCCCGGCGTGGCGTAATCGATCAGGTTTTTCACGTCGTCCGCGTACTTCCGGCCCGCGTCCGGGTCGTCATAACCGTAAGGTCCGCGATACGGATACGGCGCAATCGCATGATGTACGCCGAAGCTGTGCGGCACATTGTATTTCCAAGTGCTCTGCGCCGTGAGGGCCATGCCAGACGCGTTTCCACCATGGTAAGCGTTGCGCAACGCGATCACGTCGTAGCTGCCGGTGAAAGCCCGCGCCATGAGCAGCGCGAGATCGTTCGCCTCCGAGCCGGAGTTCACGAAGTAACAAACTTTGAGTTCGCCAGGCATCCTGGACGCGAGTTTCTCGGCGAAGGCACAGATGTTCGGGTGCAGATAGATCGTCGTCGAGTGTTGGAGCGTTTCGTTCTGCTTCGCCGCCGCCGCCACTACGTGCGGATGGCAATGCCCCACGCTGATCGTCACGATGCCGCCGAGGCCATCGAGGTAACGTTTGCCTGTGTCGTCCCACACGTATTGCATCTTTCCCTGGACGAGCATGAGAGGCTCCTTGTAGTAAAGGAAGATGCCGGGATTGAGAAATTGTTTGCGCTGCGCCAGCACTTCCGCGGCGGACGGGCCGGCATATTTTTGTGGCGTGTGAGAGGTGGTGGGGAGTGTGGGTGTTGTCATAGTGCGGAACGAGCCTACCAAAACCAGAGATATGCGCCGATCCAGATTTGGCTTGGAGATCAACAAAGACGTGGTTCGTCGTGTTCTGGCTGCGCATTACGGCCCGGAACGGCGGGAGTACGGACCTTCGTGGCTGACGTATTTCGGTCACGCCAAGGACAGTCTCTGGAGCTTGGACTATTCCGGACTGAGTCGATCCTACTCAAGACTCACTGGATCCTGGTCGTGATGGATCAGTTTAGCCGCCGTTCTCGGTCAATGTTTCGGCTATTTCTGGTGCGACGAATTTGTAACGCGTGTCGAAAACCATTTCGCGGCCGTCCGATATGAATCGCAGTGTGAGGGCACCTTGGCGGCCATCCAAGGGCGTCGCCGTTGCAGCGATACGACGCGTTTTACCGCCTTTTCCATTTTCTGTAGCGGTTCCGGTGATTTCCACTGCAAGTCCTCTGCCGGCCTTCTCAATGGACTCGCGCGTGATCACAATAGCCAATTTACCGTCTCCATTCTTGAAAAAATACGGTGACACCCTTATGGCGTAATCCCCGGCATAAATGTCTCCGGCGGGACGGAGCGGACCAATCGTCAGCTTACATTTCCCGCCGGCCACGCTGCTGGAGCATCGATCAATCATTAAAACGTCGTTCGTTGAGACCACGTTCGTCGCCGACGCGGCGAAAACGTTGGTTCGCAGGCCCACAAGCGCCACAGCCCAGAACAGAAAAACGCGCATATCTTACCCACGCTACGTTAAGTTGCCGAACGAAATAAAACCCGTCTTTTTTTCAAAAATCTTTAAGTGGTCGGCTAGGGTCCTACCTCTCGATTATTCAGTGTCCAAACTGATGAAGAAGAAACGCAGGAGCGCTGGAGTTTCTGCAAGAAGTCATAAGGCAAACAGATAATAAATAGGTACGACCCCACTTTTCCGCGACAGCCCCAAAGTGATGAAGACCGCAGCAATCCGAACAAGCCGGACGGCGCAATTTCATTCCAAAACGTCGGCTTCAGGGATATCACTTCCGCCGCCGCTACTGGCACTTTGTTGATGTGGCATTCACCCAAGACGGGACGACACCGTTGCCCCTCACGCCGGTACCGAATGCCAAGGAGCACCGAAGAAATCTCTTGCTCATTGCTTTGCCTTTTAACGCGGTTCCATACTACAGCCGCAGGTCGAACCGAAATCTCATTCCAACTTCGGTTCCGGTTTAACCCCGGCTGTTCTCCCTGTTTATGATACGTCCCCTTACTCGATGGTTCTTTCAATCTTCTTGTGGCGGGTTGAATCGAAGCCGTCGCTACAGAAACGTTGGTTAATTGCCGAGCGTTAAACGGAGTGTGGCAGGAGTCCCCGGCGTCAACAGCGAACGGGATCGATAACACTTCTGCGAAAGTCGCCACTTTCAGTCGAGCCGGCTGGCAACTCGTTGACAGTATTTTCCAATAGATTAGACTGCCGCCATGGGTTACACAAAGACCGACCACTACGATGGAATTATTCGCCGGCACATCCGCTCCGGCCGGGCCTCCAACAAGACCGAAGTGATTCACCAGGCATTGTCGTTGCTGGATGCCATGACGCGCAATCGCGGACCGGCGGGCTCCAGTTTTGCCAACGCCGACGAACTTGAAGCGTTGCTGCTGGACGCGGGCCCCGCCCGCCCCATGACGCCGGCACGCAAGGCCAGAATCTACGGTGATTTGAAACGGTGAAATGGCAGGCCTCTCTCGAAGTAGATGATGACCTGATTGAAGGCCGGGATTACATCCGGGGCGACAATGATATTGCGGCTCGCGCGTTTCTGAATACGGCTTTTGAAACGTTTTATTTGCTGGGCGATTTTCCGGAAATGGGTCCGCGTGCGCGGCTTCGTTCAAAGAAACTCCGCGACCTCCGATTTTTCGTGATGCCGCCGCCCTTCAACCGGTGGGTCGTGTTCTATCGCGTCACTGACTATGGCGTCTGGATTGTGCGCGTGTTGCACGGCAGCATTAATTGGAGACTAGAGCCCGAGCGTTTTTTCTAACCGCCTACCAATGAGCAAAGGTGACATATGTCAATGGAACTAGATCGCAGGCAGTTTCTGCAACTTGCCGGCGCAAACGCTGCGGCGCTCGCGCTCGGACCGATCGGCGCCGCTGCGCCAGGAAGGAGTGAGAAAGTGGGACAAACGCAAACAGACATTGAGTTGTTCGACGTGCAGTGCGGTTTCGGCGGCATGACGACGGGCGACCCGAAGGTGGTCAGCGTTGAGGAACTGGTAACGGAGATGGCCCGCCTGCGCATAGGCGCGGCGCTGGTTCACACCGCGCCCGAGGATCACGAGAACGATGCGCCCGCCGCGAACGAGGCGATCAACGCGGCCTGCAAAAGCAACCCTTCGCTAGTCCGCTGTCCAATCGTGATGCCCGGAAATTGCGGCGACCTGCGTGACGAGAAGGAACAGGTCGCCGCGCACGTCAAACAAGGCTGCGGCGCGGTTATCGTGCGGCCGTCCGTGGATTACTGGACCACGGCGCCGTGGGCATGCGGTGCGCTGTTCGGCGCTCTTCAAGAGCGACGCGTGCCCGTCTATTGCCGCGAAGGATTGGTCAGCCTTGACCAGGTTGGCGACCTGGCCGGCCGCTACCCGTCGCTGCCGCTCATCCTCACGAAACGCCACTATCGCATGTTGCGAATGCTACTGCCGCTGCTGAAGACATTCCCGAACGTCTATCTGGCTATCGGGAGCGACTACACCGCGCATCGCGGCATTGAGCAGTTTGTTGACACGGTCGGCGCCAAACGCCTGCTCTTCGGCACCGGTTTCCCTGAGGCGGAATCCATGTCGGCGGTCACTCAACTGATGTACGCCGAAATCAGTGACGAGCAGAAACGACTGATTGGCGCGGGCAATCTGAAACGCCTGATCTCAGAGATCAAACGGTGAGCGAACTCCTGGATTACGGACGGGCAGGACGCACACTGGCCCTGCCCGACATAATTGACATGCACGCGCATTTCGGCAACTGGAGCTGGCATATCCCGGACACCACTGCAGCCAGCCTGGTCGCGGTGATGGATCGGGTCGGGGTAAAGAGCATGATCTGTAGCCACATGCAGTGCATGGGGGCCGATTGCGCGCGCGGAAACCGCGAGGTCCTGGCCGCAATGCGCGCCTTTCCCGGGCGCATCCTCGGCTACCTGATCGTCTGGCCCTGGTCCGAGGCCGTTGTCAAAGCCGAAGTGGCGCGCTGTCTCGAGGCCGGTTTTGTCGGCGCAAAGCTACACGACTTGTCGGGTTTCCCCTACACGCACCCCAGCTACACGCCGGTCTATGAGGCCGCCCACGAGCGGCGCCTCCCAATTCTCTTTCACACTTTCGGCCAGGACCATCAGTTCGCGCAGGTCGGCGAAATCGCGCGGCGCTACCCCGACGCCACCATTCTCGTAGCCCATCTCCGCACGATGAACGAAGCGGGCTATTACCGGATAGCGCGCGAACACCCCAACGTCTTCGTGGACACCGTCGGGAGCGGTGCGGCGCGCGGACTGGTGGAACGCGGCGTGGCGGCCATCGGCGCGGACAAGATCGTCTGGGGATCCGATGCGTACTGCTACGGTTTGCCGCAGCAGCTCGGCAAAGTACTGGGCGCGAAAATCTCGGACGTGGATAAGGAGAAAATCCTCGCCGGAAACGCCAGGCGCATTCTGGCGCGGCGTAGGCCGTGACGAGCCACCCCTATGTGCTATGCGGGTAGCGCAGACATTCTTGTCTGCGGGTCCCGGGGACTTTCCATTCCCCAGGCCGATCGAGGAACACGGTGCTGGAAAGCACCGTGAACCCGCTGTGCCCCATGATCACTCGCCGAACCCACTGATCAGGGCGCCTTCTGTCTTGCCATCGAGTTGCTCGCGGACCGATTGTGTGCGCGCTCGGATGAACCTCTTAAGCTGATGCGCGGGCGCCCGGGGCCCTTCGGCAGTGCCAGCGTTCATCGAACCGTCACGCGGGCCGGAAACCCAATTCGTGCTGATCGCGATTTCAAATCGCTTTAACCGAAAGTCCGATTCCGCTTCGATTGCCGGACGAATCGCTGCCGCCAACGCATCGACTTCGCGATCCAACCGTTCAACGGTAAATGGCCCCGCCAGCCCCTGCTCCAGCTTGCGCCGGTAAACCTCGCGGAATGCCTCCACTTTCATCACGCGCTTTAAAAACTTGTTATCATAAGCGCTCGGTTTCCAAATGCTCGCGGTCTCACGCTTCTCCGCCTTGCTCACGTAACCGAATTCACCCCATCCGTGATCCTGATCCCACGGGATGAACCCAAACTTGTTGGAAGCGGGATGCAAATACATGTAAAAATTCTGCCCATTGGAAAGATACCCGTCGTAACTCGACGTCAAAACATGCCCCGCCACAAACGCGGCGTACTCCTCGAAGTCCAAAAACTCGGGCAGCTTGCGCGCGAAATCCTCGTCGCTGGCGTGCGACACCAACTGCGCGAACTCGGGGACACGCGCCAACTGTTCCAGCGTGGCCTTCGTTTTCAAATCGTAGATTTCCTTGTAAGCGCTCCAATCCTTTCCCCAATCGGCAAACAAATCGTAAGTCACTGGTTTGAAAATCGGGACCGACTTCGAACCGAAACGGTCTTTCGCGAAAATCCCGTCGATGTCTTCGATCAGCACAAATAACCCGAGCGCCTGATTGGTGAACTGGCCCGGCACATCGACAGTCAAATAGGAATAAGCAGTCCGAGGAGACACGGCGCCAAGTTCCCGAAACAGCTTTTGCGCCAGGGCATCCTTCATGTAGGAAAAATCCGGAATCGAGTTTACGAAATTGAGTGTCGTCACTCCGCCGATTTCCTGGCCTTTTTTGACGCGATTCAGATCGACTTTGTAGGACTGTTTGGAGCCGAAGAGGGAATTAATATAAGTCCCATTCCCACGATATCGGACTCCGACAGCCGGGAAACTTTTCCCCGCAAATTCGAACGCGCCTTCCGACCATTGAAAATCAATCCCGATCGCACCGGCCAAACCGCTTCGGCTCGCTTTGGGATTTCGCAGGGCCATTTTCCCGTTTGGCAAACGGGGGGCCGGCGGCACCGTTACGGGTTTCACCCGCTCCCATTGTTTCGGAGTGAGTTTTAGCTTCGCCAGCCAGATATTCGTCAGTCCATACAACTCGGAGGCATTGGCAGGCGTTTTCAATGAAGCGTAATGCATCTGTTCGGGCGTCGTTGGCCATGGTCGAGCCGGTTTGCCCATGTCCGGGAACTCCTTGAGCATTTGTCTCTGCATGCCGCCCATAAAGGTCATGAAAAGATTCACGTGCCCGTGATCGATCAGGAATTTTATGGTGAAACCGAACATCACCAGTACGCAAATAACCGCCCCTATCGTCGCTCCGAGTCGCTTGAAGAACCTTGCCATAGCCCGCCACTGCCAGGCCGAAACGGCCCCCCGCACCAGCGGACTCCTCTCCGCCTTTGGACTCCATTGCGTCAGCTTCGACAGAGTCCGCTCTTCCACTTCTGCCGCGGCCGCAGCCGGAATCGAACCCATCTCCGGCAACTCCACCGGACCCAATTTGCGTAATTTGATTCCGAGTTTCTGCATGCGTTTGGTCAATCGCGCGACCGCCTTCCGGTTCCGCTTCTCGACGCGACCCGTTTTCGTGCGCAACGCCACTGCGGCCCTTTCCGACGCCTCCTTCAGGAATGAACACAGCACAACTGCATTCGCATAACGCGGGGCCAAATGATTCACTTCCTTGAAAAGCTTTTGCGCTAAGAGCCCGGCGGTTGTCCCGGCCTTTGCTTTGAGCCCGAGGCGCCTCCGTTCCCGGGCCGCCGCAAAACACGTCGTCCGCACCAGCCAGGTCGCAATCACCGTCTTCCGCGAGATCCGTCTCCAGCGAAAGGCCAGCGTCTCAAAAACCGCCGTCGAAACCGTTTCCGCCGCGGCCGGATTTTCCGGAATCAATGCGCTGCTGATGCCGTAAACCAGCGCCAGAAACCGCCGGACCACGTCCGGGAAACGTCCACCGCCCGGAGCCAGCGTCCGATCACGCCGCAGGTCGCGAATAGTCAAGCCAGCGGGAACGTTGAACGCGTCTTCAATCATTCCATCTATTTACGTCGCCGCGCGCGCTTTGAGAAATAGTTTTTATTTTGCCTTCAACCAAACGTTTATTTATGCACAGTTCTACTGCGCAAAGAACAGCGCGCACGGATGGACGCGCTGTAACTCGCCCAACCGATTCATAACTCCGATGCGCGCCAATTTGGGAAGTTGAAGCTGTCCACAACCTCAAGGCGAGGTTGTCCGCGATTGAATTCGGTAAAGATGTTCTTCGCCGCGAATGAACAAGGCGCTGTCGCCGATCGCGTAGGAAGCCAGCGTCCGTTCGCCCAGCGGGTTGCTTGCCAGCCTCTGAAATTTCCTGCCGGGCTTGATCACGACACCCAGACCTTGCTCGTCCTGGATGTAAATTCGGCCGTCCGCGTACAGAGGCGACGCCGAACAACTGCCGCCAACTCGCTCTTGCCAGTGCACCTTGCCGGTTTGAGCGTCGAGACAGCTCGCAAATCCGGCGTCGGAAACCAGGTAAAGTTCGTCGCCGACCAGCAGAAGCGACGGGGTGTTCGGAGCGCCGCGACTGACGGTCCACACCACGTGCGTCTCGGTCACGTCGCCGCGGCCGTCCGGCCGAATGGCCATGACTGTCGGGTGGTCAAAGCCGGTGGCGATGAAGAGCAGGCCATGTCCGTAAACCGGCCGTGGGATCACAGAGTAGCCATCGTGACGAACGCGCCAGATCTCGCGACCCGTTGCCGGATCGTAAGCGCAAACGACCTGGCTGCCGGGACTGATGACTTGTTTTTGCCCCTGCACATGGATCAAAAGCGGAGTGCTGAACGAGAATTTCTTCTTCGCATCCGATTCGCGACTGGTCTTCCAGAGCACTTTGCCGGTTGCCTTGTCCAACGCAACGATGAATGGATCGCTGGCGCCGTCGCAACTGAAAATCAACTTTTCATCAACAAGAATCGGCGAACCGCCGCTGCCGTGTACCGGCTCATAAACGAGGCTCGTGTTGCGCCAGACAATGCTACCGCCCAAATCCAGACACGCCACGCCATAGCGACCGAAATGAACATAAAGCCGGTTGCCTTCGACCAGCGGCGTCGGACTGGCATGGCTGTTTTTCTCGTGAATACGAGGGAGGTTCTCGTGAGAAAAGACTTCGGCATTCCAGAGGATTCTCCCATCGACAGCGTTTACAGAAATCGCCCGCAGCGAAAGGTGCGAACCGTCGCCGCCAGTGTCCGCGGAAGTGAGATAGACGCGCCCGTCGTAAAAGACCGGCGACGACCAACCTTTGCCTGGGATCGCCTGCTTCCAGACAATATTGGTGGCTGGTCCGTCAGAGGCGCCCTTCCATTCCAAGGGGAGGTTACGAGCCATCGAGTGCCCTTGCCCTTTCGGGCCGCGGAACTCGGGCCAGTTCTCCGATTGCTCACCGGGAGCGTTTGAGACGACGGCCAAGGCAGCCAATCCCATTAAGACTCCTGCCATTCGATGAAGCATCTGTATTGTCACGCGCACGGGCAGGATAATAATCTCGACGGATTGTTGGCAAGCATTCGTCGATGCGGCGCAGCAATTCCCATTATGGAAATCCAAAGGTTTTGGGTCATGAAATCGGAATTCCGAAACGTCGAACAGGGGTGTGCCGTGAAACGCACAACCAGCATTTGGCGGGGTTTTGACTATGTCATTGACACCGACCTGGAATTGGATAAAGAACTTTAAATTCACTCAACCCAACAGTTACAATGAAAACGCCTCAAGTCCTTCCTTTCGGAATCCAGCCAAAACGATTCTCACGCCGTGGCGGCTTCACCTTGATAGAACTCCTGGTCGTCATCGCCATCATTGCGATTCTCGCTAGCATGCTCTTGCCCGCCCTGGCCAAATCCAAGACGAAGGCGCAGGGCATTGGCTGCCTGAACAACCTTCGCCAAATGATGTTGGGGTGGCGGTTGTACTCCGACGACGTCAACGAACTCCTTCTGCTTTCGCGTGACATTCCGGATAAGCCGCGCGCTGTCTGGGTGACTGGGTGGCTGGACTACACGTCCGCTCCTGCCAATTGGGACCCGAACGTCGATA
>JGI24806J26614_1000641_pt1 | contig 11321 bp, 11 predicted proteins | sample Kansoi200umMDA_FD_26614 | JGI IMG/M metagenome (IMG submission 26614)
AATGCCGTTGGCCTCGTGTTCGCGCTGCAACATGCGCCCAATATCTGCACCGAGTATGGGTTCAAACGGCACACTTTCCGGCGCGACGACACTGATGGATGCACCGCGTCCGCCAGCTAAAGCCGCCGCGACTTCTAAACCGATGAAGCTGGAACCAACCACCACGCCGCGCTTACCCTGCCCTACCGCTTGAATGATGGCATCAGCATCCGCCAGCGTTCGAAGGGTGTAGATACCTTTGAGATCAGCACCGGGAGTATTTCGCAACTGTCGGGGTGTTGCACCGGTTGCCAACAAGAGTTTGTCGTAGTGCAGCGATTCGTTTTGGGCTGTATGGACGGTATGTGCAGCAAAATCAATGCGTGTGACCCGTGTGTTTAAGCGTAATTCAATGTCACGTTGGGCGTACCAATCGTCGCCCCGTAAAGGCATCCATTCCGGTTTGGCATGTCCGTCAAGATAGTCTTTGGAGAGATTAGGACGGTCAATTGGTACATCAGGCACGGCGCTGAGCATGATAATTTTGCCGGTGAACTTGGCGCGGCGTAATTCTTCTGCCGCTGCATTACCAGCCGCACCACCACCTATAATCACAATAGTTTGGTCATTGGCTGAATCCGCTTTACCCTGTGGATTAGTCTCATTATCGTGTGGCAATGTGACCAAGACTGCACCGTTATCAATCCGTACTGGATAATGAGGGAGATCGTTTAGCGCGGGTGGCTCTACATGTTCTCCGGTGCGAACGTTGAAACAGGCATGATGCCAAGGACACATGACTGTATTTCCACGCAGAACCCCTTGGTGCAGCGGCCCACCGTAATGGGTACATTTGTCGCCAGTGGCGTAATACTGTCCTTCTACCCGCGCCAGCAGAACGGGTTTGCCTTCGAGATCAAAACGCTGCATTTGGCCGTCTTGTAACAGGTTATCCGCCTGACCCAATTGATGTTCCGCCATCTGACACCTCCCGGCGTAAAAACGCCATCCTGTAAAGAATAGATATTTCCCTAAGTATTAGTTATGGTTGATTGCCGGATGTTTCACCATTTTCGACAAGTCGACGGATATGGTCTAACCAGCTATCGCCCTGCCCTATCCCATATAACAGTTGGCGGGTTTCCGGTTGCAGTGCCGATTCCAATGTGCCGCCTAAATCGGTGACAATTGCGGCAAGGGTAATGCTGTGGCGTACATACCATGTGGTCATATCGATCAAACCCGCTTGATGAGTGCGAATGGCTGTGCCGTTTGCACCGGTCGTGCCGACCAACATTTCGTAATCATCTTGAATCACAATCAGTCCGTGCGTCTGCTGGTCAGGGGTAATCCGGTAGCGAAAGATGCGTCCCTGACAACCGCCGCATTCCTGTGGGCAGGCTTGGCAGCACAGGATGTTAATCTGTATACCTCGTGCTTGCGCCTGTGTCAGCGCTTCCGCTAATACAACCGCTTCGGGCTGCCACAGCGCAATCAGTAACGACTTATTCGCACGGTGAATCAACTCACGTGCTTGTTCGAGTAATTGGTCACTGCCCTGCACGTTTTGAACATAGGTCTGGTTGATCGGTGTGGCTAAGGCTTTCAAATCGCGTTGGGCTGCGGCGAGGACTTCATTGATGTGGCTGGCAAGACGGCTAATCAAATCGTCGGGCTTGATGGGCGAATAGACAACCCCTTCAGCTACATTGATGGCTACGACAGCGCCCCGTTCTTCTAGCTTTTGCAGGACCCCGTAAATATTGGCGCGCGGAATACCGGAGCTTTTAGCCAGCGCATAACCATTGAGTGGATGCTGCTGTAACAAAGCAATATACGCTTTGGTTTCGTATTCGCTAAAGCCTAACTGCTGAAGTTGGTTGATTACGTTGTCCATTTAAATTCCGTAGTTGTTTAAACAACTACTAAAATAGCACTGAATCGGGCGGCCTGTCAACTGAGTGCCGAACTCATTGGCCTTTTGGATTTCATCGCGCATATGCCTTGCTGATGATTCTCTAACATTCCTCATACAACGTTGTCGTAGAATGAATATATACGACAGGGGAGAATTAATTATATGGATTTAAAACGATATACCAATAAGGCTCAAGAAGCGCTTGTTGGAGCGCAATCATTAGGTGTTGAATTCGGTCATAGTCAGATCGAACCGCTGCATATCCTGACAGCGTTGATGCAGCAGGATGAAGGTGTCGTGCCAGAAGTTGTCGCCAAGATCGGTGGACGACCCGCCAACCTTCAGCAAGAGTTGGAGCAGATGCTCCAGAATCGTCCGCGCGTTTCGGGCAGCAATGTTGACCCGACGCTGAGCCGCGATACGGTTCAGGCGCTCAATAAAGCGGAAGCCGAAGCCAAGAAGATGCATGACGATTACGTTAGCACCGAGCATATCTTGCTGGCTTTAGGTGATGACAAATCGCTGCGTGGCTTGCTGGAACGACATAGCGTGACACATGATGCGGTTTTGAAAGCATTAACCGCCATTCGAGGTGGTCAACGTGTGACTAGCCAAGACCCCGAAAGCACCTATAAGAGTCTCGAAAAATATGGGCGTGATCTAACGGCTGCTGCCCGACAAGGTAAGCTCGATCCGGTCATTGGACGTGATGAAGAAATCCGGCGCGTGGTGCAGGTCATCAGCCGCCGCAGCAAGAACAATCCAGTGCTGATCGGTGAGGCGGGTGTCGGTAAGACCGCTATTGTCGAGGGATTGGCGCAGCGGATTGTGAATGGTGACGTACCAGAAGGCTTGCGCGATAAGCAAGTCGTGGCACTGGATATGGCTTCGCTGGTGGCAGGCGCGAAGTTCCGGGGCGAATTCGAGGAACGGCTCAAGGCTGTTCTCAAAGAAGTCGTTGACAGTGACGGTAAGATCATCCTGTTCTTGGATGAACTGCATACGATTGTTGGCGCGGGCGCGGCTGAAGGCGCAATGGATGCCAGCAATATGCTCAAGCCGATGTTGGCGCGGGGTGAACTGCGCTGTGTCGGTGCGACCACATTGAACGAATACCGCAAGTACATCGAGAAGGATGCCGCGCTCGAACGCCGCTTCCAACCGGTGTTTGTGGATGAACCGAGCGTCGAAGATACCATTAGCATCCTGCGCGGTTTGAAGGAACGCTACGAAGTGCATCATGGTGTCCGTATTCAGGACAGCGCCGTGATCGCAGCGGCAACGCTCAGCGACCGTTACATCTCAGATCGTCAGCTACCTGATAAGGCGATTGACCTGATTGACGAGGCAGCAGCCCGTCTCAAGATGGAAATCGACAGCAAGCCGCTGGCGCTGGAAACCGTCGAACGCCATGTGATGCAGCTTGAGATTGAACGCGAAGCGCTCAAGAAAGAACGCGACAAGGCCAGCCAACAGCGCCTCGAATCCATCGAAGAGGAAATCGCCAATCTGCGCGAAGAACTCAGCGGATTGAGTGCCCGCTGGCAAACCGAGAAAGACGCTATTCAGTCGATTCGTACCATCAAGACACAGATTGATGATGCCAAGATTCAACTGGAACAGGCCGAACGCCGCAGTGATCTGGAAGCGGCAGCACGGCTGCGTTACGGTACGCTGCGCGACCTCGATCAACAATTGACTCAACGCGAAGCCAAGCTGCGTGAGTTGCAATCCAATGGCTTGATGCTCAAAGAAGAAGTGGATGCCGATGAAATTGCGGGTGTCATCTCGCGCTGGACAGGCATTCCCGTCAACCGGTTACTGGAAGGCGAAATCGCCAAACTGCTGCACATGGAAGAACGCCTGCATAACCGTGTGATTGGTCAAGATGATGCGGTTCGCGCGGTATCAGCGGCGGTTCGTCGCAGCCGTGCGGGTTTGCAAGACCCCAACCGTCCGGTGGGTACATTCCTGTTCCTCGGCCCAACAGGTGTTGGTAAAACCGAGTTAGCACGGGCATTGGCTGACGACCTATTTGACGATGAAAACGCGATGGTTCGCATCGACATGAGCGAATACGGCGAACGTCACAGCGTGGCACGTTTGATCGGTGCGCCGCCGGGATATGTCGGTTACGACGAAGGCGGTCAATTGACCGAAGCAGTGCGCCGCCGTCCTTATGCGGTGGTGCTGTTTGATGAAATCGAAAAGGCGCATCCTGAAGTCTTCAACATCTTCTTACAGGTGTTTGATGATGGTCGTCTGACCGATGGTCAAGGCCGCACGGTTGATTTCACCAACACGGTCATCATTATGACCAGCAATGTTGGCAGCCAGTACATCAAACAAATGGGGCCGAACGCCGATAAGGCTGAACTGCGTGCGATGGTTATGCACGAGTTGGATAACGTCTTCCGACCTGAGTTCCTCAACCGCTTGGATGACATCATTCTGTTCCAGAGCTTGACACAGGAAGACATCATGCGGATTGTGGACATTCAACTCAACCGCCTGACCGAACGTCTGCAAAGTCGTCATCTGACATTGGAACTCACAGGAGATGCCCGGCGCTGGTTAGCAGAACGTGGTTACGATCCGGTGTACGGCGCACGCCCACTCAAGCGAGCTGTCCAACGTGATCTGCAAGACCCGTTGGCAGTGGCAATCCTCGAAGGGCGTGTCAACGAAGGCGATCATATTGTGGCGGACGCGGACTTGAACGGCGAAGGACTAACCTTCACCTCAACGGCGCAAACTGAAATCGCCTAATGCATTGCAGGGAATACATTCTACTAGATTGGGATGTATTCCCTTATTTCTTATCCTCTATCCAAAAACAATTTTAGGCTGTCAAAGGTCGAGACGAGCTTGATACTCAAGATCAAGTCGTTCCGAACATCCCTCTCGAAATCCGCAGGCTACACATTTACTCCTCAGATTATGATTCCGATGGATGTCATGCCATCCCTTTTTCACTCGCATCTCACCAACAATCCGACGCAACTCTTGTTCAAGCGCTTGAGTGTATTGGATGGTAAATTCCTGCTGCGGGTAGCGAATAATGCCATAAGTTGGCCTAACGTGATAATTCTCTTCCACCAAATGGCAATAGGTTATAAGCTGCATAATATGAGTTTGATAGGGTTGACGAGGCGTTTTCCCTGTCTTGACTTCAACAGGAATAATCAGGTTTCCATGTTGTAGCAAGAGATCAGGCTTCCCCATAACTTTAAGCCGCTGGGAGTAAAGTAATTGACCCGGCTTTTCAGAGGTATCCTCATATACGACTTCACCATCAGGCAAAGACAGTTTTATCCGCTGCCGCCGCGTCAGGATCAGGATTAGAACTCCTGCAAGAATGACGATGAGAGCAAGAATGATAAACGGATCGACAGCCATAGCTAATGAATCAGCAACCGAATGAGGATAAATACGACAAAAAAGATAATGCCCAAGAGGAGAATGCGTTTTCCGATTCCTTCGAAATGGGTAACCTGTGCTACCTGCTGAGCGTACTCGGTGTGGGAAGCAGATCCTTGCGCAAGAGCTTCTATGTTGCCGTTGGCAAAGCCTTTGAGCTTGAGCCACCAAGCGCGATTGCAGTAAAAGTATTCAGCAATCTCAGAAGCTGCAATATAATCATCCCCGGACATAACACCTCCTTTTTTATGAAGGCTGATTATATCGCAGGATTTTGCAGTGCAGCTTCAAGCTCCGCTTATATTTACAGTCGCATCATGCAGCACATAACGCGCATAAAAGAAATCACGAATGGATGATACTCGATCATTCTCCCATGTCAGCATGATGAAATAAGCCGGCTGCAAAGATGGCTGATTCAGATCATAACCAAGGATTGCAGGATGTCCTTCGACCGTGCCAACCGTCATACGCCAATCATGGACTTGACTGTAACGATAGAAGTAGTTGTTCGCGATAGCATCTGCACTTTGAAGTTGGACACGGTTCACAAGGTCGAGGTGAACTTCGTCCGTCAACATGATACGCAGCGTATCAAAATCACGGGCATTAAAACGCTCGACGTAACGCGCTAGTAATTCCTGCTCGTGGGCATCCAAATGCTGTGTACTGACATCCGGATTTGCCGCCAATTCACGCAGTCGTGACCGTCCCCGATGCAGCGTCGCTTTGATTTCGGGGACGGTGGCATTCAGTAGTTCCGAAATTTCCGCCAACGAATAGCCCATCACATCTTTGAAGATGACCGTACTTCGCTGACGGGGCGCGAGTTTGAGGAACATCGATAGCGCCACAGCCGCCAACTCTTTTTCTTCGAGCGGTGAGTCCGGCGCTTCGGTTGTAGGATGCTCGTCAAGAAGTTCCAGTGGTTCGTCACTGTAACGCCGGATAAAATCAATCGCTTTATTATGCGTAATCCTGAAAAGCCAACCGCGTATATTGGTGTCGTGGGTCAGCAGCGACAAGGAGGCGTTGGCTTTAATCAACGCCTCTTGCACCACATCTTCACCATCAATCACCGAGCCGGTCATGCGGGTGGCATACCGATGCAATTCCGGTCGGATAGTTTGCATCAGTTCTTCAAATTCGGCAGGTGTGAGTGTAGTCATATCATTTGCCATCTTTTACGTGTAATGTCGATTTTAACTGACGGCAGCTAACTCTTTGCTCGACACACCAAAGGCCAGTCCATCTTTGTATTTCTCATCTGTAAGTAATGATACGACCCCCTGACCGACCATTTCCGATGTGAGAAACGGCACTCCATAACGTTCAAGATAGGCTTGTTCCGTAATATCCTCATAGGCAGCATAAGACTTCGCCGCATGGCGACCCAAGTCAGTCGTGCCAATCACTTGATTGGGAATCAACACCTTAAACTGAATACCGAGGTTGAGCTTATTTGCTTCTTGCTGCAAATGCTTTGCGAAAAACCATTGGGAACGTTTTGCCCCTGCATATCCGCCGGAGAGTGGCGCACCACCGTAAGCTGCCCCACTTGATACAATGACGACCACACTTCCCGGGGACATTGGCATGAGTAATGCTTCCCGCCCAAAGTAAAAGGTGGCTTTCATATCCGTTTCCCACGCGCGATTGTACTCTTCCCATGATTGTTCTCGTATCGGTTTAATGACGAGCATTGCACCGGCATTCAGCACCAGAATATCAGGATGAATTTCGCGCAGCGATTGCGATGCCGTTTGGGGATCGGTCACGTCGGCGGCAAGGGTTTGAACACCTTTTACATCTTTTTTGAGTTGATCCAGATTATCGGCATTACGTGCCATCGCCCAGACATTGACGCCTTGCGCGGCCAGCGCTTCGACGATGCCACGTCCTAAGCCTTTGCTACCACCGGTGACCAGTGCGGTTTTGTTTTTGAGTGTGTTCATCGATACAGCCTTTCGTGTTGATTGGGTTTCATCTATACAACGAAAGGCTGATGAAAAAGGATACGGTCAGATCAGAAATTGGTTTCTCAGCTACTTGACGACACGGAAATGGAGATGAGTAGCGGCTGCGGTTTGGACGGCTTTGACATTTTCCAACTTGATAGGCTGGCTGTTGATATGCTCAAACAGGCGCACACCGCCATTCAATATAACGGGGATGAGTTGAATCTCGATCTCGTCAATCAGGTTCGCTTTAAAGAACTGCTGTGCGATATTCGCGCCGCCCATGACGGTTATGTCTTTTGCCCCGGCAGTGGCTCGTGCTTGCGACAGCGCCGACTCAATACTATCCGCAAACGTATAGACACCGTTTGCAGGTACATCATTGGGCTTGCTGTGTGAAACGACAAATACCGGCACTCGTGCATCACCTGTTGGACCATCCGCACGCCAGCCTTGAATAGACATATCATAGTTGCGCCGTCCAGTAATCACCGCTCCGATGCTGGCTATTCCTTGGGTAAGTACCTCTTGGTTTCGTGGATCAGAAGTATCCGATATCCAGTCGTGCAAGACCATCCCACCCTCACCCATTGGTTCTTCGAGACACATATTCGGCCCTGCGATATAACCATCAAGTGACATGCTGATGACAAAGACTACTTTTCCCATCATATTCTCTCCTCATCTCAAAAGTCGAATTACACTTTTAGTGTATGAGGATGCTCAAGGCACGTCTTGTAAAAATTTAGCCAATTGGCATTTGACCGAGGTTTCCGGCTTGGTCGGGGTTGGTGGCGTTCAACTGTTGACGCAGTCGCAAATAATCAGTCGGGCTGTAGCCTGTAAAGGCTGTGAAATTCTTGTTGAAGTGAGATTGATCATAAAAGTCGGCTTGATGCGCGATGAGTGCCCAATCGACAGTGCCTTGAAGGTCAATCGAATCGAGGACATGCCCGAAGCGATAAAAGCGGGCTAAAGCTTTCGGCGAAACCCCTACCATGCGGTTGAAGTGGGTAATTAGATGACTCTGGCTGATACCAATCTGATCACTCAAAGCACGGATGGAGAGCGTACCGTGCTGGCCTTCGATTTGCCCAATGGCATATTGGACGATATTTAATCCATTTGGAGCATCGCACAAACGCTCAATCAGGAGTCGTTCGAGCAGCGCAAATCCAGCTTGAGAGGTCGGCGCTGCATTTAAGCGTTCACGGATTTCGGCGGCATCACCTCCCCAAATGGCATCCAGCGGCACGACCTGATTATGCAGTTCGGAGAGCGGCAGACGCAGAAACGGATATGCGCCAGCGGGTTTGAAGTGGATGCCGTAAAAGCGAACATTCGATGGCCACTCGACAACTTGATATTTGCTCCACAACCCCACTGACCAACTCTCTTTACAGGTGGCAACAGCCTCACTGTTATCTGACTCATATACATGAAAGCCATCGCCCAAGTTAATCATCAGGTGCAACGATGGCATCGGGAAGACTTTGACGTGGTGATAAGGCGCGATGCCATCAACGTAATAAAAGTCGTCGATATAGGCATCCAATGGTGGCGAAGGAATCCAGCGGGTGTAAGTCATGTCGCTATTGATTTCCCCCTTGAGTCAATTCGACATTCTTGGCGTGAGTCCCGGCGTAAAAGCTGGTCATTTCGGCTGGCACGTCAGAGGGTTTGCCATCCCACAAATCGCTTAGATAACGGATGTTGTGAGCAATTAAACTACGATCACCGAGCCGGCCATGTGACGGCACAACCGATTGAACCCGCCCATCATTATTCCAGCGTTCGAGTTCGCTAATCCAACGCGGAAGCACAGGGATGCTATTCTCGTGTAGATAAGGCAGCGGCGTTTCAACCGTATCACCTGCCAGCAGCACACCCCATTCGGGAATAAAAGCCACCAAGCAATCTTCGGTATGGCCCGCCAGGTGATGCAGTTCGACCGTCACACCGCCCAAATCCAGCGTGAGTTTGTCGGCAAAAGTCATCACTGGTGGAATCAACTTCACACCGTCATATGTACCCGGTTCTTCGGCTTGCATCCGCGCCAGTGACTCGGCAACCTCCCCAACTTCGAAACGTTTACCACAGGCTTCATGGGCGATAATTAGGTCGTATTCTAGGGCTGCCGTTCCCCAACAGTGATCCCAATCGGCATGGCTGTAAACCACATAAATCGGTTTGCCCTTTGCGAGTTCAGTAACGCCTTGCATATCACGCGGGTGTGAGAGTGTATCCCACACCACGACGCTCTTCTCACCCACAATAACCGCGCCGCGCACATCAAATACATCGAGTACCAACTCGGTTAGCCACAGATTTGGGCGAAGTTCACGTAAGTTCATAATTGTCTCAGTTTGCTACAGCGGTACGAGTCACTTCGATGTCGGCAGGTTGCCGCAGCGTTTGGTAAACCACGCAGTAACGCTCGGTCAAGCGGATGAGTGTTGCCTGCTGATCTTCGGGCGCATCAGTGTCGAGATCGAAATAAAGACGAATCGTTTGGAAACCGACTGGCGCTTCTTTGGATACGCCCAGCGTACCACGAAAATCTAGATCCCCTTCGGCACGTATAGTTGCATCACGCAGTTCGACACCGATAGAAGTGGCGACCGCACAAAGCGTCACACCTGCACATGCGACCAGCGCTTGCAGCAGCATATCGCCTGAACAAACACTCAGTCCATTGCCACCTGTCGCCGGATGCAGTCCGGCTTCAACCAGAGCTTTCCCAGTCTGGACGCTGCATGTGACATCTTCACCCAGTTTACCCTGTGCTTTTAAGGTAATCAGCGCGGATTCGGGCTGCTCACGATATTGTTCTTTGAGGGGTGTTTGTAAGGCTTTTAAGGCTTCGGCTTTCATGAGGGTGTCCTTTATAGTTATTACTTAGTTTGACTAGCGTCTTTTAACCAAGCGCGAATATTTTCCATTCCCAAAATAGTTGTCTCTTGCCCATCTATGCTAACAGTTATTTCATCCCCATAGACGGTATCAAACCCCTTAATTCCAACCAGATCAGCACTAACAAGTCGAGTACTATACAAATCAGCGTTAGTGAAATTCGCATTCCGGAGGTATGCACCTTCTAAGTTTGTTGACCTTAAATAAGCACCAGATAGATCTGATCTTGCTAAATTACTGCTGTGAAGATCACTTTCAAGCAAACTGGCTCTAATTAATTTGGCATCGCATAGATTGGAATCTATCAATTTAGCGTAATCCAAATTTGTTTTCACCAGTATTGCACGCTCTAGATTTGCTCTTACTAAGCTGGCAGAAGCAAGATTAGCAGCATAGAAATCGGTTTGTGATAGATTTGCTTCATCTAATATTGCTTCAGGCAAAACAGCTTCACATAAAAATCTGCCTGATAAGTTCACAGCTTTGAGTTGAGCATTTATAGCAACAAATTGCTTACCATCTTTTCCAATGGAGTCAACCCATTTTGTATGAAGGCTTAGTTGCTCTATCAGATTTTCATTAAGTTCGTCCATGCTTTTAAGGCTTCGACTTTCATAAGGATTTCCTTCTGATTGATTTCGGCAACGACTCGCTTCGATATTATACTGCTAAGGACGTAGACCATTTTTAGCGTGGAGTATCTTTCACTTCAGAATGGAAAACGCTATTAGAATAATTTTATTCATAATCGGTCATTCAGTTGGATTTATGACAACCTCTTATTTTGAAGGCGAAGATATTCAGGATAACCGCAATGGCTATATGACGGCTAGCCAAGCGAAAATGCTGCGCTGGAGTCTAGGCTCTTATCAAGGGACGCTAATTTTTCTGAGTTTGCTGATACTTCCTGTTGTGGTAGGTACGCTGATAATTGGGCGAGACTGGATTGTGTTCGGAGTATGCAGTTTGTTATTTCTCGGTGCATTGGCTGTGTTATTAGGATTTCAGTGGGCATTATGGAAAGATGCCGAGGAAGCTAAGGTCATATCCATCACCGGCAAGCTGTGGTCTATTAATACAGGTGGTAAAGGAACAACCCAACTCGAACTTCATATTCAAGATGAAGCTGGTTT